>Ga0208134_1000163_pt1 | contig 40736 bp, 42 predicted proteins | sample VirMetDEL_Mar_31_FD_184515 | JGI IMG/M metagenome (GOLD analysis project Ga0208134, IMG submission 184515) | Aqueous microbial communities from the Delaware River and Bay under freshwater to marine salinity gradient to study organic matter... | ecosystem: Environmental > Aquatic > Marine >...
TCTATTAAGATGTATACCTAAATCAGTTGCGTCAACTTTATAATCGTCTGCATCTAGACTATTTATATCTTCGATAATAGCCTTAAAGTCATTAAGGATAGGTGTTAACTCTTGTTCTGCTTCAAGGTTATTGTATATAAAAGCTTCAAGTCTTTCAAAAATACTGCCTTCATCCTCTTCATCTTCTGCATCTCTACGATCGACATCATCCGGATCTGGTCCGATTTCTGCTGCTATTTCGTTTCTTCTTTCTTCTTCTTGAGCTCTACGGTCAGCTTCAACTTCTTGCATATCTTCATAACCTTCGTTAAGAGGCTTTGATTTAGCGTAAGCTTCGAATATTAAATTTGTTTCTGTTGTATTCATATTATTATTTAATTAAATCTATATTTAGGATCATTAGCTCCTGCTAAGTAACCTTTAAGTATTTCACTTAACGATGAAACTTCCATTGCTACTCTAGCAATCTTCTTTGTTTCTGAATTTGAAATGCTATCAAAAATCGTATCAGCTTCTGCAGAATTTAAAGATGTTTGAATACTATCTGTAGTACCGTTAAGGTAATTAGAAAATTCATCCATTCTATTAATCCACTCACTTAACTCATCATACATCTCTCTTTGTTGAGAATTAACAGGACTACCATCAGCTGTTTCAGGTACATCAATATCAAAATCACCAGCATCTGTTTCTGGCTCTAAAGTTGATTGCATTGCTTCTGGATCGGTAAGACCCTCATCATCTTGCTCATTAAGAAACTTAATAAATTTTTTACTATATAAACTCATATTATTATTTATAAATATTTATATGCAAAACAAAGGAAAACTAAAAATGTTTGTTGAACATTTATTGAGTGAAGATCAAATACCGGATTCACAACGGCAAGTTAACGGTATATCTTCAGAATCACCACCACAGCAAGTAGATGTTAATGGTCTCCTTAAAAGACAGTCATCAGATGATACAGCTCCGAAATTAGAACAATACCCTTTAAATGCATTTAATGAAATATCATCTGATTTATTTATAAATGTACAAAATCTTATGAGTATGCTTAAATCAGCTTACAATAATCCGAGTATTAAAGATAAAAAAGGTGTAGCAGAGTGTTATAATATAGCTAACTCAATAGATCAAACAGTAGTTGATTTAGCTAAAAAGGTCGGTAAAATCAAATAATGATAAAAACAATAGTTTCATTAGTTTTAACGATATGTATTAGTACTCTTTTTAGTCTGATATTTATCGATAACTTTAAAGTAGTATTTGCTATTGCTACAATATTGCAATTTATTGGATTTTATATTTTTAATAATATATATGAGAATTTTCTGAGAAAGAAAGCAATTGAGTTATCCGTAGAGTTTGAAAAGGAACGAGCTAAGAGTATGGTTACTGTTAGTTGCCCTTCATGTAATAATATACAACAGATTCAGATGGCAATTAATACTGATATATTATATGAATGCACAAAATGCAAAAGTGAAATAAAGGCAAGTAATAATACTAATACATTATTAACAACAAATCCTATATACACCCAACGATGAACGAATTAGAAAAAAATACTATAACTAAACCAAGTTCAACATTAACATCTCAACCTATACGAGCCGAATTTCCTTTTGATGAAATAAAACGTTCATTAAAGGATTCTTTAGAAATTGATAATTATGATGCTGTTATTCAAGGTATGGTAAAGCAAAAAAATAATAAAAAAATTGATATACTAAAGGTTTTTTTAGAGTCTGTATATAATGATATAAATGATATTAACAGTAAACATACCGGAGATGATAAATCATTCTTTAATATCAATAAAAAAATCTTAATATCAAATTTACAAAACTCTCATGAAATTTTAAAAATATATGATATAGGTGATCGTAAGTTATTATATACAATGTTAGGAACACTGATACAATATATATATGAAAGAAACGAACGATAATAAAGAAGAGTATAGTTTAGATTATTTAGCTAGATTTGCATGCTTATATGAAGGGGTTAATTTAGCATGTCAGCGAGCAGAACGAATTGGTTATAATTCAGAAAAAAGTAATGTTTGGATCAAACCAGGTGCATTTCAAAAGTATGTTGCTGAGAGATACGGTGATATGAAATATAATATGGAACAAGAACAACGAGGTGTACAAGTAGATGAAATTTATCCCTGGGACCAAGTTTACAAATAATACTTCTAAAAATACTAAGTTTTTTAAACGAGGTGTTATTTATACATTAGCTAATATTAAATTAGTAGACGAAAAATATGAATATACATTCATATTGCCTGATAAGACATTAAATATGGTAAAGTTTGAAAGCGTTGAAATAGCTGATAACTTTTTACAAACTATTTTAATTTAATAATAGTCGCCATATACATCAGTATCGTTAACTGACATGTTAAAAACATCTTCCTTACTAGTGCTATCTACATTATATAAATCGTAATTATCTTTTTTAGTTTGTGATTGTTCGTTAACACCACCGCTTAACCTACCAGCAAACGTATCTTCATAGATTTGACTATTACCTGATATATTACTAGTTAAATTATTAAACGGTATATTTGGTTCAAAGCTATAATCTAGACGTTTAGCTTTTATTAAGAAGACGTAATGACCAGCTAAGTTATTGATTTGTGCAATATCTTCATCAAGCTTTTCAGTTATTTCAAAATACTTAGCTTGTCGATTGTTAGGTCTATCATCACCATATTCACTTAATTGAAATACGTCACCAGCTTTAGGTTCAACAATATTGTATTGAGTCTCCCAAACAGCACTTAAAGTATAAAATTCATCATAGAAAGATGATATATGGATATATGCAGTTATATCATCATCACTTTCAAATCCAAATTGAGATAATGTTATTGCATTTTCATTTAAAGTTGCAGCGATAATTATTTCTCTTGGATCTGCAAATACTTTTGTAGGTTCTTCGCCATATAAGTTATTTGCACTTAATGTATTGAATGTATTGACAAAATATTTAACTTTAACACCGTATTGATTAATTTGTTCCCTCCACCAGTTACTAAATAAAAAGCGTTCAGATTCTTGAATACTTTTATCAGTAAATCTATAGCATGCTTCATCAACTACTTGCATACCTGGGTAACAGTTATCGTAATCTATGCTCATCTTTTTATAATAAAGTTATTTGTTTTATCATCGTAATATAGCTGTATACCAGTGCTTCCTAATTTTTTAATTTCACCTTTAATTGGTATAACATTGTATTCTGTTCTCATATATTCTAAGTCTTTACGATCACATACTCTCATACCATGGCTATCTTTTAATGACTCTATTTTTGCATTCTTTGATGGATCAGCTTTAACATAGTCAGGTATAATTTTTTCACTATTATCCTTTCTTGTATAACCGTTACACGAAGCTTTAGGTATAGCTTTAAGATGTCTATGGTTAACACCTACTTGAGGCCCGCTATATTTATTTTCAAAAAACTTTTTGAAGAGTTGCATATTTATATTTATACAAAAAAAAGCTGCAACAAGTAAAGTTGCAGCTTTTTTAAATTTACTTTTTAGATCTTAAGCAAATAAGTCACCTGTTTGGTTATTTACTTTATTTTGCTTTGATGTAAGCTTGCCTTTTCCATCTGCAAGTGGCTTACCTTTACCATCTACAGTCGTCTTAACTTGACCATGTGCTTTACCTTTCGAAGCTTTTACATTACCTACTGTATTCTTACGACTTGTAAGTGAATGACCAGCTGAAGCTGGAACTTCCTTTAATTCAGTAGCTTCTTCTAACTCTTCATCTTCATCATCTTCTTCAGCTTCTTCAGCTCCGAAAGCTTCAAAACCACCTTCGTCTTCACCTTCGTCTTCACCTTCGTCTTCATCACTCAATTGATCCATTAACATATCATGAAGCTTTTGAGCTGTTTCACGATCCAAGGTTAATGTAATTTCGTCCGTTTCTTCAACTTCAACATCACCTTCATCACCTGCGTCAATACCGAGTGCTTCGAGTTCATTTTGGTCTTCTTCGTTCATTACCGATTCAAATAACTTATCAAATGTAGATTTCATATTATTATTTATAGATTCTTTTATCTTTTTTCCAACCTTTTCGTCATAAATTTCGGAAGAAAAATCTTTACTATCATATAATTCATCTTTTTTCTTTGATTTTTTAGGGTCAATTGGTTCTTTTAAACCTTCTGCATTGTCAGGTCCTGTTGATTTCCCGTTTTGAAACTTCTTATTTTTATCGCTATTTAAATCAGCTGGACCTTTACCTGGTTTAGTGCCAAACTTAGCTGCTTTTTCTCCAGGTACGTTTTCTGATAAAATATTAGTGGAATATGTATCCCAAATTTCTGTGAGTGTATTTGCCCGACTTGTCATATAAATATTTATTGGATGGTAGCTAAAAATAAACAAAATTACATGAATAACCCGGATTTACCAAATGTCGGGGCTGAATTTGAGTATACACCTAAGATGATAAAAGAGCTTAAAAAGGCTCAAAACAACTTATTATATTTTGCTGAAAACTTTTTTCATATAATTTCACTGGATGATGGTAAACAAAAAATAAACTTACATTACTGTCAGAAACGAGCTTTACGTAAAATGCGGGATAATAGATTCTTTATATTATTAGCATCTCGACAAATTGGTAAGACTACAATGATGACAATCTATGCTTTATGGATTGCTTGCTTTAATAATGATCAACGTATTCTAATTGTAGCTAATAAAGAAGGCACTGCTATTGAAATTATGAATAGAATTAGATTAGCATATGAAGAGCTACCTAATTGGTTAAAACCAGGTGTTAAAGAATATGGTAAGACTGCAGTAACGTTAGCGAATGGTACGAGAATAGGTATATCAACTACCACAGGTACAGCAGCTCGTGGTCAATCTGTAAATTGTTTAATTCTAGACGAGCTAGCTTTTATTGAGCCTAATCTTGTTGATGATTTCTGGAAATCAGTATATCCCATCGTTTCAGCTTCTAAGAAGTCTAAGATTTTTATAGCTTCAACAGCAAATGGTACTGAAAATCTTTTCTATAAGTTATATTCAGGAGCTGAGTCTGGGGATTCTAATTGGGCATACGATAAAATCTTATGGAATGAAATACCAGGTAGAAATGAAAAATGGAAACAAGATACTATAGCATCTATTGGTAGTACAGATGCATGGATGCAAGAGTTTGAATGTCAATTTATATCAACTGGTGAGAGTTCTTTAGATTTAGAACTTTTTGAAAAGTTATCTACACAAGCAAAGGACCCGAAATTTGTTTTTGATGATGGACACTATTTACTCTGGGATGAACCGAAAGATGATAGAATATATATAGCAAGCGTTGATACAGCAGAAGGTTTAGGTCGGGATGCTTCAGTTATACAGATATTAGATTATACTGATCTCACTAATATAGAACAAGTAGCTACATACCATAATAATATGATATCACCTTATAACTTCACTGAAAAGGTTTATGAAATATTACAACACTGGGGTAATCCGTTAGTATGTATTGAAAGAAATAATAGTGGTGGTCAAGTTGTTGATATTCTTAAAAATACACACAATTATGAAAACATAGTATCGTGGGGAGCAGCTACTGCAAGTAATAGAAAGAATAACCAACTAGGTATCGTAGCTCATACTAACACAAAATATAAAGGTGTTATGAATATGAGATATTGGTTAAATGAACTTGAAGCGGTGAAGATAAACGATATACATCTGGTTAAAGAATTAAAGGACTTTACGAAACACCCAAATGGTACATGGAGTGCCAGGAAAGGCAAGCATGATGATAGAGTAACATCGATGATGTGGAATTTAATAATTCTTATAGATGATATAGTTACAACATATTTTGATGTTGTTAAATATGATTTAAATAATCGACCTTTAGAGTTACAGCAATTTGATTACGGTATTAAATATTTTATAGACCCTACTTCAATGTATACTAATGAAAAAGATACCGGCTATACACCGACTTTACCTGTTATAATAGGCAATGCTGAACAAGTAAATAATGATATGGGTAATTTAATTAATCAAGGGTATAAAATATGGCAAATGTAAATCAATCACAATTAAATAAAGGTAGGTTAGATAAATTTCTTTTAGTCTTTACCTTACCTGAAGTTTTAAAAAAAATTAGTTCTAATAATTTAGATGCTAGAGGAAATACATCGATAATAGAAGATTCATTACAATTTTCAGTATACGGTGCTGTAACACCAAAAATTGTTGTACCAGCAATTGAACAAGGGTATGCTGGTCAGTTTTATAAAATATCCTCTCATACAAGACCTGTATATGATAATTTAGTTGTTAATTTCACTGTTGATAGTCTGTTTAATAATTACTGGGTTTTATATAAATGGTTAAATTTACTAAATGATGAAAAATCGTCAAGCTATGATGGCCAAAATTTATTAAACACTCCAAACATTGCAACAGCTAATAAAAATTTCAATGTTAGTGATGGTCCTCCAGTCCAATACCAAGCAGATATTACATTATACGGTAAAGATGAATTTGATAATAATATAATTAAATTTCTATATAAAAATGCATTCCCGGTATCTCTAGGTAACATTGATTTTAATTATAGATCTGCAGATGAGATAGAAACTACATTTGAATTCGGTTTTTCACAATTAAATGTAGAATTACTGTAGTTTTAGGTCGAGAAAATATAAATATTTGTATATGGCCAGAACAATACAATCTCCAGGTGTTGAAATTAAAGAATTTGACAGATCACAACGTACAGCAATACCATCCGGTACTAACATACTTATTACCGGTTTTGCTGATAAAGGACCAACTGATGAAATAATTCAAGTAACAAGTTTAGGTGAATTTGAATCAATTTACGGTATACCAACCACACCCGCTGAAAGATACTTTTATGGTACGGTTAAACCTTTATTTAACTCACCAGCAAATGTTATTGCTTATAGATTACCGTACGGTACAGATGCCGGGGTAGGTTTCGGTAATAACTACAGTGCTTTAGTATATCCAATTACAGGTGTTAACAATATGGATGGTTCATTATTATCATCGTATCAAGAAACATCAGCTACTTATATTTTAGGTCAACCGGTACATCACGAGTTAACATTGACTCAATATAATAATATATTACAGTCAAATGGATTTAGTTGGAGTGAGGATTTTGGTACTCAAAAAGAGTTATCTGCGTATGATAATATCGGTAAAGCTGGTATGATTGTTCTTAATAAAGGTCGTACAACAGTTGATCAGAGATTTGAAGGATTTTACATCGGAGCAGTTGATAATACAAATTTAAACCCTGCAACAAATTTTGATGGTATTCAGAATGCTTATACTATAACAGCTTCTGCAAAATCAACAACAGATTACACTCCATTACCAGCATCTAGATTAGATTTCTCTTTATCTTCTATAAGTGATAATTCTACTATAACATTTGGTCAAGACAATGATAGTGTTTCAGAAATAATGGAAAATTTAAGTGAATTTGATATTTCTAGTAGATCTTTTGATGATACACTTTCAATTGGATTGTTTAAATTAAGACAATCACCATTTACACCAGATGTTATTAAATTAACTAATGTTTTAACTGAAAGCTATGTCGGTTCATTTGATTACCATAGACAACAGAATTCTCAACAAGGTGGTACACCAATTAGTTTCTTTATGGAGACATCAGAAGGTGAATCACCAAACATTAGTATCTTAATTAATGAAAATCTTTCTAATAAGAATGGTGAAACTTATCTCAATACAGATGGTTTACCAACTAATAAGATTAGATTAGCAAAAACTAATCTTGATGACGCTACATTTAATACCTTATCTGCAGAATATGCAGGGCCAGGGTTTGTTGGAACCATTAACACTCTTAGAACTAATATAGTAGCTGCAAATATAGCGATTGGTGAAGTTGATAATCTATACCCAATCGGTGTATTTAGTAATGCAAATCTAAAATCTAAGATTATAGGTTCTGTACCGAAAAAGATTGATCGATTACTTGATTCGGTTGAAAATGTTGAAATATTTGATATCGATATTACAGTTGATGGAGGTTTATCGACGATCTTTGCAAATAGTCAAATATTAAGTTCTCAATTCGATGATACAGCATCGGTACCAGCTATATCAGGTCTTAGACAATCTAACATATCTAATATAACAGATACAGGAGCAAGAGAATACATTTCATATTGGAAGGAGATTACAGATAGATTCACACAATTTGCTGAATTTAGAAGAAAGGATCATATATATATTTCTGATTTACCGAGAAACTTATTTGTTGAAGGTGAGGATTTTCTTACATTGCAAGATCCAAATAAGAACTTTTCAAGAGATGTATTAAATCCAATTAAAGTTTTTTCTAGTAAAGTTAATAGTAATTACGTTGCACAATATGCACAATGGGTTAGAACGTTTGATACATATCTAGATAATCTAGTTTATACACCGTTCTCAGGATTTGCAGCTCAAGCAATGGCAAATACAGATGCTAATTTCCAACCATGGTTTGCACCAGCTGGCTTTACCAGAGGTAGGGTAGCAGGAGCAAGTGATTTAGCATTATTTCCGACACAAAAACAAAGAGATCAGCTTTACAAGGTTGGTGTTAATCCAGTAGCATTCTTCCCAGGAGAAGGGTTTACGATTTTTGGTCAAAAGACGATGCAAAAATTACCTAGTGCTTTTGATAGAATTAATGTACGTAGATTATTCTTATACCTTGAAAAAGCAACTAGACAATCGACTAAATTCTATATATTTGAACCTAATACATTGCTTACACGAACCCGGGTTATCAATACATTGACACCGTTGTTTGAGAATGCTAAAAATACAGAAGGTTTATATGATTATTTACTAGTTTGTGATGAAAGAAATAATACACCAGATGTTATTGATCAAAATGAGCTAGTTGTTGATATATATCTAAAGCCTGTTAGAGCAGCAGAATTTATATTAGTTAATTTCTACGCGACAAGAACAGGTACTGATTTTAACGAATTAGTAAGTTAATTAAAATACCTTAAAATCAAGCCGATCCGAAAGGGTCGGCTTTTTTTGTCATTAATGATAGATTTTATACGTTGGTAAGGTTAGTTTATATAATAAATAATTGTATGGCAGATACCAAAGTATCAGATTTACCAGCAATTCCATTACCGATAGATGTTAATGATATATTATATATCGGTGATATAAGTGCTAGCACGTCTAATAAAATAACTTATCAAAATTTATTCAGCACAGTTAATAATGAAATTGTAACTTTAAATGATAATGTAAGTGATTACACTACAATAGTATTAGATTTATCAGCTACATTTGAGAATGCTAATTTAAATATAGGACCGTTAACGACTGATGTATTAGAATTAAGCGGTCAAGTACTAGAATTAAGTGCCAATCAAGTCCAGTTTATTAGTGATACAGAAAATATAATCGATTCTACTATTCAAGTAGGTTATACCGGTCCAGTCACTATTAGCGGTACAACGTTAACATTTTTAAGTGGAGTACTAATTACAGTAACATAATATATGCCTAATCAAAGAATAACCGATTTACCAAATTTAGTTGCTAGTCAACTGGATGGTGATGATCTAATATATGTTGTAAATGTTCAGTCTGATACATCACATAAAATAACTTTCAGTGCATTAGCTGGTGACAGTTTACTTACTTTATCAGCATATGATACTCAAAATACCTTAAATATAAATTACTTATCTGGTAGTATTGACTCAAATGCAACGGCCATATCGTTACTAGATCAAGGTGAAGAAAGCCTCGGTCAAGATATTAATTTCTTATCAGCATCTATAGATCAAAATACATCTGACATTCTAACAGTTTCCGCAATAGCAGAATCTGCAGGAGGTGTTGGTGATTTAACATCTGATGTATTAGAATTAAGCAGTCAAGTACTAGAATTAAGTGCCAATCAAGACCTTTCTGAAATTGAAATAACTGCTGTTTTCGACTATCTATCTGGGGAAATTGATGATAGATATAAATCAGGAGATAGTCCTACCTTTAATACTATCAACGCGTCGACGATTACAACCACTGGTCAAGCTCAGGTTAACTCATTGAGAATTAATCAAACAGCCACCACCACGACGACGTTAACAGCCACACATTATGTAAATGTTAATATTAGTGGTACGGTATATAAAATGTTGCTAGCACCTAACTAAAATATATAAAATTGAATAAATAATTATAACCATGGCAGACACAAGACAAACAATACAGAATTTCTACACCCAAGCCCAATCAAAAGACTTTGCAAGATCTAATCTATTTAGAGTTTTGAATTTAGATTTCGGTGATGGTTCAACCGTTGATTTTAGTGAAGATGATCTAGTATATGTCACTACTGCTACATTACCTGATAAAGCTATTACTAGTACAGAAGTACCATACATGGGATTAAAATTTAATGTACCCGGTGTTGTTGAATACCCTGGTAGCGGTTCATATACTTTAAAGTTTAGATGTGATGAGTCTTATGCTCTGAGAGATAAATTCTTACAGGTAATTAGTGATACGTTTAATGATGAAGATTCAACCGGTAACTACTTTATGCCTAATGCTAATGCAGTCATTGACCTATCTCTGCTTAATAAGCAGCTTGATAGAATAGCTCAATTTCAATTAGTGGGTGTTGCTATTAAAAAGGTCGGGTCAATTGAGTATAACATGACAGAAGCTGGTAATGTAGTTGAGTTTGATGTTGAAGTATCGTACCACTATTTTAAACAAACCGCAGGTAGTTTAACTTAAGTATATACTTCGGTATTAAATATTCTTAATGCCAGAAACAAAAATACTTAATTCCATAAATAATGCTATCCAAGGAGCTGGTAGCATTGGTAATAGACTAGCAGGTGGTAGTATTTCTCAACCTGGTGTATCCCTTTTAGGTACAAATATACCACTACAACCGTTAATCAGTACAAGAGACTTATTTCTTGATAGTATGTCCCAATGGACAAATTCTATACCCTTAAATACCCAGTTTATTGTGTTATTTGATTTCTTTCCTCCAGGTTTAAACACAACAATATTGCAAAAGTTGGAACCTAACGTTCAATCAACAGGTTTTGATATGAGTATACCTAAAAATGTGTTAACTAATTTTAAAAATCAATCAATTATAGGTTGTATTTTTACGCATGGATTTCAAATAGCTGGTGAAACTCTAGGATATTCTAATGCAACTATTCAAAATAATAGAGGATTTATACCCGGTACAATATTAGGTAATAGAGGTGCTTTTTCTGAAAATGAGTTTCAAACAACCTTTAGAGAGACAAACACTTCATTTCTAGATTTTGTAATAAGACCGTGGATGATTATGTCTAGTCATTTTGGTTATGTTGCAAGAGATGAATCTGACCCTATTGAAAGGTTAAAATCACCTAAAACTAACATAACTGTTGTTCAGTATACAAGGAGTAAGGAAGGGTTATCTCAAATACCAAGAAAAACCTGGAGATTTTATAATTGCGTTCCAACTAGTATAGATCAAAGACAAGGTCAATACGATGCTAGTAGTGAAGGTGTTAATAATTATAATGTTAAATGGGTCTACGATAAATATGAAGTTAGTAGTAATTTATATTTGAGTGTTTCAAATTTATTACAGTCAATTAACCCCTTTTCTTTCTAATAAATAATATATATGGATGAAACACTATCAGATGCTTTACAGATGTTAACTAAGGTTAATAGTAAATTGGTCGACCGTGTTGTTAACATAGAAAAAAGACTCGATAAAGATAGCGGGGTTGATACAAAAGCAACATCTAAACCTGAAAAGCTTTATAAAAAACCGCAATCAGTTATTATTGAGGATTTTAATAGAGATGCTATGCAAGATTTGTTTGCAGTTTTTGGTACATCTCAACAAAAAAGTGTTAAACCTGCAAATGTATCACCGAAAGAGGGTGGTAGTGGTTTGATGAAAGCTTTAATGTCGGTAATGGGTATCGGAATTGGTATAGCTGGTCTCGGAGTTGCATTTGGAGCTGCTGATGTAGTAATTGGTAAATTAGGTGGTGGAGGCAATTTAAAGACGTTAATGCTAAATATTGGTGAAGGTTTATCAGGGTTTACAGGTAAAGGTCTTGTTGCAATTGGAGCATTACTTGGAGCTGGTGCATTATTCGGGGTAGTTGGTGGTTTAGGTGCTAGTTTTAAAGTTGCGGTGGGTATGACAGCTGTTGGTGCTGGTCTTGGAGGATTCTTTGCTGGTTTGGCTTTGGGTGATAAAGGAGCTGGTGCTCTTAAGAGTGATGGTTCAAGTATTAAAAATTTAATGATTAACCTTGCTGAAGGTTTAGGAGCTTTTACCAGTTCAAGTATGAAAACAATGGGAGTATTACTCGGAGCAGGCGCATTATTTGGAGTAGTTGGTGGAGCAAAGGTCGCTGGTAAAGCAGCAGTTGGAATGAGTTTAATAGGTTTAGGTATTGGTGGTTTTTTGGCTGGTTTAGCTGTAGGTGATAAAGGAGCTAGTGCTATCGGTAGTGATGGTTCAAGTATTAAAAATTTAATGATTAACCTTGCTGAAGGTTTAGGAGCTTTTTCAGGACCGAGTATGGTTGCATTAACTGTTTTACTTGGAGCTGGTGCATTATTCGGTCCTGCTGCAGGTAGCGCAGCAGTAGGCATGGGTCTAATCGGACTCGGTTTAGGCGCTTTCTTTACCGGTCTAGCTGCAAATGATGCAGTTATAGGGTTTATATCTGATGGTGACCCAGGTGGTAGTATTAAAACGTTAATGATTAATATGGCTGATGGTTTAGCAGCTTTCGGTGAAGTAGGTAAAAGTCTTGATATGACTGATATCCTTAAAGTTCCGACTGCAGCAATTGCTATATCAACTGCAATGGTTACATTAGGTGCTGGTAATTTAGCTGGAGCTGTATTAGATGGGTTAGCTAAAGTTGGTAGATTTCTTATGGGAGGTGATAACCCTTTCGATCAAATGATGCTAATTGGTGAAAAAGCAGATAAGCTCGATGCGGGCGCAACTGCAATAGAACGGTTAACTACAGCAATGGGTAAATTAAAAACATTTGCAGATTTTAAATTTAATTTCAAGCTTAAAGATTTTGCGGATGATCTTATGAGTTCATTACCGTTAATTGAAGCAGCAATTATGGGTGGGGTAGTTAAAGCAAAATGGAACCCATTCGGTGAAGATAAAACCTTTTTAGGTTTAGCATCTCCTGATATAAAATTTAAGGAAGCTGCAGATAATATATCACTTTTAAAAACAGCATTTGACTCATCCTCATCAGGTAGCGAAGATGAGCAGGGTAGTTCATCAAATTTAGATAATACGGTATTACAAGAAATGCAATCAACTAATTTAAACGGGTTTAGTCAATTGATAGATTCAAACGGTGGAATTGCTGATAATTTAAATACAAATAATGATTTATCAAGCCAATTAAATGTATACCAACAGAAACAAATTGAATTATTGCAGCAAAACGTTGAGATTTTATCAAGAATTCAAAATGGATTTAATCAATCAAGTAATACAGTTGATAATAGTAATGTTTCAGTATATAATACTGGTGGTGGTTTAAGAGATCTCCAGAGATCATATGTATAAGAACACGATAAACGTAGATATATTAAATCAAAAAATTCCAATTAAAGAACCATCATTTTTTGTTTTTAAATCTTTTATTAAAAATTTAATTAATACTGATGAGTCAAAGGAAGCTTTTGACAATTTGTTGCAAAGTGTATACCCAGGTAAATTGAATTATTATCAGAAAATAATTTTATTACTTAATTTAAGGGGTCTTATATTTGGTAATAATATTGAATTTGAATATAAAGATAAACGAGCAATTATTGATGTTAATATGCTTATCGATTGTTATGATAATCTTTATGAAAAAGTTATATATAAATTTAAAGGTAATACATATACTTTTGACTATATTGATTCCTTTTATCTACAAGAAAATAAGATTAATTTTGTAGCTGATAGTTTAATAAAAATAAATGATAAAGAAATTAATGGTGATTTCAATGATAAAGTAAATGTACTACCAGCTTTTAATTTTATAGAAATATTTGATATAATTATGTTACAATTATACAGTAAAGAATTTTATATTAGTTTAGTGGATACTAAAATTGACCCTATAAATATCATTTATTTTTTAAAAACTATATTTAAAACAGATGCAAATGATTTATATGAAATGGAATATACATTAAGAAAATATTTAAATTTTAATACAGAAGACTTAAAAACTTTATCATTACCGGAGTGTAAAATACTATTGAATTGTTATATTTCTGATCAGAAAAAACAAGAGCAACATAGTAAACAACAGTTGAAAAATAACAATTAAAACGTAAATAATATAAATATATGAATAATAATACCAACTTTTTAAATGAAATAAAAAATATTTCAAATGATATTAATGTATTCACACCATCGATTAAAAGTGATGTAAAGTGTAAGCCTCTAAATTTACTACAACAGAAAACTATTTTAGATGATATCAGTAATGATGCATCGTCAATATTAATGTTTTTTAATAATTCGTATAAAATTATAAAACAATGCATTGATAATTCTAAAGATCTGTTAGTTATAGATAGACCTAATATATTGATTTCTCTTAGAAATAATATTGACAATACATATAATAGTATTAATTTATCTGAACTTTTAGAAAAAAATAAAAAAATTGAAGTTAATACAGAAAATAAAATTATCGAAACTAATGATTTTATATTTGAGGTTGGAATACCAACATTAGAACAGGATTATAAATCAAATGATTATTTAGTTAAAGCTTTTAAAGGTGAAACAAAGATATTAGGTAAGTTATATGTAAATGAATTAAGTAAATTTGTTAAAAAAATAACAATTAAAGCAAGTGAGAGTGAAATTGATTTTACCGAGGATAATATTAAAGATAAGTTTGATATAATTCAAAATATTGAAACTAACAACTTTAAAGATATTTATAAATTTATTACAAGTGTTAGAGACCTCGAAAAAGAGTTTGTAACATTAAATGAAGAAATGGTTGATATAGGACCAGAATTATTTGTATTATAGATATAATATTGACATTAAATAATTATAATGTCAAATCTTTGGACTTTACGTTTCGATACAAATAAATCATTACCTCTCTTAGTTAGAGGTAACGCTAACGGTGACTTCAACTATAACACAGACGGCAAGATATACGGTAAGCTAACTAAAGGTAAACCACAGGATCCGATTAACGTTATACAAGATTTTCCATGGACAAAGAGTCCAAAATCATCACGTGATGATGTACCAAAAGCACAATTAATTGAGAAGAGATTACTTACAAATAGTACTTTGACTAATTTCTTTTATTCTATATTAGCTGGTGCAGATGTTGCATCATCAGTAGCTCAAAGAATTGAAGATGGTGTACCAATTCAAATAGGTGGTGCAAATTTTAATTTATTTCAATCTACTAGTGGTATACCTGGAGCTGGTACCCTTTTTACTACTCTGCAGAATGGAGCTGGTAAATTAGATAATACCCTACAGACTGCTAAAGAAGCAGCTAAAGAATTTCTAAGTGTAAATTCTTTTGATCAAAGTGTTTTAGAGCCATATGAAGGTTTGTATATTACTGAAGATACAGGGTTTAAATATATATTACCTTATTTTGATGATAAATACAATGATGTTAGTGTAGATATGGGTGGTGGTAGTAGTATTTTAGGTAACATGTCAAACGCAGTAGCAGGTAAGATAGATGAATTTGCTGCGTTTGCAGCTGTTGATAAACCTGGTGTTTATATTGAAGGTTCAAAACAATTTAATATGAAAGATCAAGGTAGAACGATTAATATTAAATTCCCGTTACTAAATACAGGTGAATACAGTGATATTGCTCGAAACTGGCAGCTTATATACGGTTTGATATATCAGAACAGACCTGGAAGAATTAATAGATCATTAATTGATGTACCTGTAATATACGAGTTATTTATTGAAGGGTTATCATATATGCCATATGCGTATATGAGTAAAATGTCAGTTGACTTTTTAGGATCTAGAAGACGTATGAAAATAAAGGTACCTACTTTTATTATACCTGAAAGTAGGGAATCTAGTAGTTCTATACCATCAAAAAGTGAAGTTGTTATGACAATCCCAGATGCGTATATGGTAGATATACAGTTAACCGGTTTAAATGATGAGACCAGAAACTTTCTATTTAGAAGTCTTGGTAATACTATTATTAATTCTACAGAAACAACCAACGAATTCACGTTAAATCCTAATACAAGTATTACAACTGGTGAGATTCCAATAACCACTCCAAATTCGAGATCTAATGTAACACCGAGATCTATAGCAAGAATTTAGATATAAATAAATATATAATATGCTCGGTAAATATCAAAATAATATAAGTAACTTACCTAATCTAGAAAGTTATAGATATGAAAATATTTTTAAAATATCTGAAACTGGTGATAAAAATTTTTATTTTTATAATATAATTAAAACGATATCTATACCAGATAATGTTGATCCTAATTTATTTGAATACATATCTTTACCTAGTACTTTACCTTTAACATCACTTTCATATGATATTTACGGTACCCAACAACTATGGTGGTTATTATTAATAGTTAATAATATAGATAACCCAGTTAAAAAAATACCAAGAGGTGATAAAATTCGAATTGTTAAACCAAAATACGTTGATGATGTTATAGAAAGTATCACAAGCCAATTACGATGAGATCAGATTTTATATTCGATAGATTGAATGATAAGGAAGTAAAAAACTTCGAAATAAAAATAGATGAAGAAAATTATTTCTTCCGTGGTATTTTTATGAATCCTGATGCAAGTGTTGTAACTGTATCTAAACCGACCATTAAAAGACTTACTATAAAAGATAACATATTTAAACCATTTTTAGATGCTAGTGTAATGATAACCGATCAAAGTAATTCTTTTGAACGGACAACTAAAGGGAGCATTAATACTAGTAATAATGCAATACCCGATATCAATGGGTTTAAATATAGAGGTGATGGTCGCGATGTATTCTTCTTAGAAATTTTACCCGTTGAAGGCGATGTAAACCCGCATAATAAAAACTCAGAAGAATTTAATAGAGTTTTTGGATTCAGAAACGTTTTTACATGTGATAATGATGAAACAATATATGAAGGTGGTAAAGAATATAGAAAATTTGACCTCATAGATTTTGACGAAACAAGATTAAAACAAAGAAAGATTCAATATTCATCAGTTAATTCAATTACCCTTTCAAATGAGTTAAGCTCAATACCAGCTGTAAATTTAAGTAATGAACAGCGAGAATGTCAAACAGGTATTTCAATAAAAGATATACTTAAAAAAGCTTTAACTAAAACCGAGGAAGAATTATTCTTTAAAGAAGATGGTAATATATTAAACTTTGAAGATGGGTTATCAAAGATATTTTATACTTCTAATAGTTCAAGTTATGCTATAAATGACTTACAATACATGTACCAACACCATGTAAGTGATGATAATAAGGATTTTTCATTTTTAAAAAAAGATAACTACGAAGGTAAGTATACATTGGAGAGTGCTGAATCTATATTTAACCGCGCATATATAAAAGCTAACGGTGGTGTTGATGCTGGTGGTGTATATAATATCGAAAAGGTTTTAATTACAGGTAGTAAAGATGGTTCAACACCAGATCAAAGATCTATTAAAACTCCTTCAATTGTAGCATCATTCGGTGAAAAAAGTAAAGTTCAAAGCTATCGGTTTTTTAATACTTCAGCTGATACATACAATGAAAAAATTAATACCAAAATCGTACACTCGTATGACAATAATGGTAAAAAATTCTTACTTAGACAAAATGAAAGTAATATAATAAATGCTAAAGATGTATTCACAACGAATTACGTCTCTAACATGAAAGGTAAAAATGATTCACCAGCACCATCGTTAATAACTACTCAAACTAAAACTGGTAATATAAATTATCAAGATGTTTATTCTTTATATAAAAATGAGGATGTAATGTTAGGTAAAGGTTTGAATGAATTATTAAAAGATGGTATATTGACTAATATAGGAGTTGAATTAACGTTAAAAGGTCAACTTTTTAGACGATCTGGTAAATTTATAAGTATAGAAAGAGCTGAAAATTATGCTGATAACGATTTTGATAAGAAATTTTTAGGTATATATTTTATACTTGAAGTTAACACAACTATTGAAGATGATAACAATTATACCAACAATATAATTGCTGTTAAAACGTACTTCTTTGATAATCTTAATTATAACGAAAATGTTGAGTAATATATGTCTAATAAACAACAGTTAAATCCAAATTATGCTGATACTTTAGTAAATGGTACATTCGAGTTCTATGAAACGACAATGGACTTACTTAATGTATTTGAAAGCAATCTTAACTTTATTAAATTTAATTTAGAAAATGAAAAAGCTAAAACATCAAATGATATTTTTAATAATATTGTTAATTTGTATGTAAATTTAAATAACGATGAATTTAAATATGGTGATGCAGATTTTAACAATAATTTTAAATTATATATATTAGAAAGATTTGATGGTTTATTCGATTCAATTAAAATTAAAGTAAAAAAAGATACTGAATCAGATAAGTATAATGTATATCAAAATTTTACTGAAGATATAGGTTATACATTAGATATTCAAAATAGAGCAGATATATCTAATACCCCATTTTATGATGTATTTTATTCGACATCTGAATACGGTATACCAACATATATACCAACAACTGTTTTTAATAAGACAGCAAATAACACTCGTTCAGTATCCTCAAAATTAGCGTTACATAATGACGCTGTTCTTAAGAAATGTTTAATTGGTGTTGCTGGTTATGCTGACCCTGATCTATCACAAGCACCGGTAGCGCATGGGTATAATTTGATGTATGATTCTTATTATAATGAAGTTTTTGAACAAATTAAAGATATAAAAACTACAAAAATTGTATCAAACTTTGGTGCAGTACTAGGCGATGTAATCACATTTTATAGAAATATTAATGTTAGACAACAACCGGAAGTTGAGAGTAAATTCTTTACATTTAGAGCAAAAATCGAAGAAATAGAAAATATTCTTGATATTATGAATATCAATTCAACATCAACTGCATATACTGACAATACACCGCTTTTTAGTTAATTGTATCAACATCAGCGTCAATTATCTGCGCATCACCGATTAACTGCTTCATTAATTCTTCTCGATTTAATAGTAATTTAGTTTCAGTATCTTGTTGTTGTAAAGCTTGTTTACTTTCAATATCCATTATCTTAAGCTCTTTTGTCGACTTTGCCTTTTGATCCGAGATATGAATCTTATTAAGAGTTTCAATTGCAGCTGCTGCGGCACCTACTAGTTTACTTAAACTCTCGACATCTCTAGCATCTGGAGCAGATGTAATAAATTGCTTTACATCTTCAACGTAATCAACACTACCTTTAATTAACTTACCAGAGTATTGTAAAAGGAAATTCTCTAAATCTTCTTTATCGAGTTTAAAATCATCTTGCTTTTCTACATCTCTAGCTATCTGAGTAGATGATTGTAGCTCTGAGAGTAAATCGTCAATTGAATCAGTCATATCGTCATCCATATAGAATATTTATTAATATAGTTGAAAAAATAAACTAATACTGTATAATATGGTATATGGAACATAAAGTATTAATTAAATTTGTTAAAACACACGAAGATGCTAAACTACCTGAGAAGGCCCATAATGATGATAATTGTTATGATTTATTTGCAGTTGAAGATACAACTATACCTGGTGGTCGATCATCTCTTTTAGATGATGTTAAAGTTGGGAGTAATGTAGTACCGGTAGGTATTAAAGTAGGTTTCATCACACATGGATTTGGATTCGTTATTAAGCCTAAGTCTGGACTTGGTTTTAAAGCAGGGTTGCAACCGCATCTAGGAGAGATCGATACCGGTTACCGAGGCGATTGCAGTGTAAAGATGTATAACTTCTCTAATGTAAGTTATAAATTTAAGAAAGGTGATAAAGTAGCTCAGATCAAGATTGAGAAGAATTATGATACTGATGTTGAATGGGCTGATGAGGTTGAGGTAGCTGAACGCGGTGAAGGCGGTTTTGGATCATCAGGTAAATAGGAACATTAATATAATATAGATATGAAAAGTACAAGACAAAGAATAACGGAAAAAAAAGTAGGTAACGCGACAGTTCGCAAGACTGTTACAGTTACTGTTAAGAAACCGTCAAAAAGAAAAAGATAATGTTCGATAGCCTGTTTACAGAAAAGTATAGACCTAAAACGTTAACTGATTTAGTATTATCTGATAGTAATAGAAAGTATTTTGATTCTATTACTGATGAGATACCTAATCTACTTTTCGTCGGTACTCCAGGTATCGGTAAGACTACTCTAGCGCGAATACTAGTTAATGATATTTTAGAATGTCAGTATTTGTATATTAATGCATCTGATGAAAATGGTATTGATACTATTCGCTCTAAGGTAGTTGGCTTTGCGCAGACTAAGTCTCTCGACGGTAAAGTAAAGGTTGTTATACTTGATGAAGCAGACGGTATCACCATTGATGGACAAAGAGCTCTGCGCAATACGATGGAGGAATATAGTAGTGGTACCCGCTTCATCTTAACTGCTAACTATAAGCATAAGATTATACCTGCTATTCAAAGTAGAACTCAATTCTTCGATCTTAACCCGCCGTTTGATACTGTATTAAAGCTTATTGTAGGTATTATAAAGCAAGAGGGTATTAAGATTACAGAAGATCAGAAAAGTAATTTTGTTAATGTAGTAAAGCAGAATTACCCAGATATCCGTAAGATTATCAATAGCGTCCAGAAAGCTACAGTTAAAGGTATCTTTGAAGTTAATGTAGCTTTAGATAGTAAAGAGATAGTAGAGAGAATTCATACTGAAATTCAATCTAAGAATACATTTGGTTTACGGAAGTATCTTATTGAGAATGAAAACGAGTTTCAAGGTGATTATCATAATCTAATGAAGCAGTATCTAAATTATGTATACGATTCTAGCTTAGATGACAATAAAAAACGTCAATATATTGTAACCATTTCAGATCACATGTATAAAGACGTATTTGTATTAGATAAAGAAATTAACGCGTTTGCGTGTTGGGTAAATCTTGAGAAGGTTTAACCATTAATTGGCATATACTGCGAAGTATAATTCTCATTAACTGCAGGAGATGGAGTAGCAGGTTTAGAAGGAATCTTCGTATTGCTTCTTGCGTTAGAAAGATTTGTCTTCTTAAGGCTATCACCTTGCTGAGTCATTGTTTGTTGCTGCTCTTCGTTTTCTTCTGCTTCGATAGGGTCAATTTGAACTTTATTTTTATATTTCCAATTATCTGGTACTTTATGTCCAAATTCTTCATCTTCTTCTGGAGACATTAAGCAATTACTTGGTAAAGCTACTTCAGTATTAGGGTCATGTAGACCAGTATTAAGTAGTTGTGCTACTATAGCTACAAATTCTAAACCTCTATTATCTGCATTACCTGGAGCTGTTGAAGGCATTTTTGTATTCATACCAACAATAGTAACTGGGTTACCACTTTTAAATAAATCTTCAATTTGTTGCTTAATAGCATCAGATAGATTTTTGTAATCTGGTACGGATTTATATTTTGGAGCTAATACAACACACTGCCCGGTTAAGAAACCTCCATTAGTGCCTTTATGGATGCTCTCGACTAACTTTAAAAACTTTTTTGACATATTATTATTTATGTTTTTAGTTAACATATTCTACAACTAAATAATAATATGTCACACCATGTAACAATTTTTGCTAACCCTGATTTAGGAGTAGTTAAAGATCCAGAAGCTACTTACTATAATATACCACAAAATGTGTATAGTGTTTTAAATGGTATTACTGAGAACATTTCATTACAAATAAATGACCCGACATACCCTGGTAGTAAGCTCGTTTTTACAGTTAATGGTATTGATGGGGTAGGGTATAAAGATGATACATTTAATTTAAATAAAATATATTATCAAGGTCAGAAAATTTACTTTTCTGTTAGATGTAATAGTGTTAGTGATTTTCCTATAAAATGGATACCTAGATTGACATTGAATAATACATCCTCTCTATCAGTAAATGAAATAACTATATCTGTTAAAGATGTAAATGATAATACTATAACTGATGATATTATAACTAATTTCGGTATACTAACTGCATCTGATATTGGTGGGTTTTACAAAGGCTATTTTACAATAAATGCACCAATTGATAACATCCGTATTACCGGTAAAGCTAATATACTAGGGAATGGTAGTGCTTTAGGTGAATCTAACACATTTAACATATACCCATCAGGTGGTTTATATAAATTTAGAAAAGTTAACGAAGATAACAATCAAAAGCAAAATTATAAAGATACCTTATACCAACCTAATTTAATTGCTCAAGATCAATTCTTTGATCAATTTTTAGGTCAAATCGTTGGTGATGACTCAGATGCTAATACTTTAGGTGTTAAAATATATGAAAAGATAGCAAATTTTGTTCGTAATAATTCAGATATACAATATTGCAATGTTGATAATTTAGTTAGTCACCTTAAAATGATTGATGATGATGTAGTTGTATTTGCAGATAATTACCCTTCAAGCTTAAAGCGAATAATGGATTTTGTTTCAGTTAACATGAGTTTAATTAAAAGTTTTAAGAATTTATATCAATTTAACTTTGATTCACGTGGTTTTATAACTAATCCAAAATACGGTAAAAATCTTGGAAGTGAAATAACGATTAATACAGTTTTATCTGGTGGTATTAACTTTAAACCTATAGTTGCATATGAAAAATTCAGTGAAAGATATTTTTTCCTCAATACAGACCCTACAAGTGCAAATGATTTTAGATTCTTAGATGAAAGTGATAAACTATATACTCTATCAGCTTATAATGTAAATTGGGGTTGGAGATTGGTATTACCAGATCAAATCGGTAATTATACATATTTCTTAAATGAATCTAGTGGATATTTCTTAGATGAACAGACATCTTATAGATTACTTGATGAATCATTTAACAGTAAAATAGGTAACGTTGAAAACATGTTTAAGTATTATACATTCTATAATTTTATCAGTACATTTGATGGTGGTTACATTCAAACATTTGTAGATGATGAATCACCTTATACTAGTATTGGAACGTTATCATCATATGCTAAATTTAATCAAAAAGATGGTATAGTTGAGGAAATGATATTAAACAACCTGTATACACAGACTAATCTTATATCGGCTTTTAATATCTGAATCGTTGTATAAATATAATATATGGCTGTATTTATTGATACGTATGATAGTTTAAACCAAATTAACTTAACAGATAAAAATGAAAAGTTAGAGTTTAAAAATCAAACTTTTACAACAGATCAAGGGTTAAACTTGAAAAGTTATAAACTGTTCTCAAATACAATCGATTCGTTAGAGAAAAACTATACATATAACAACCTTTCGGAAGATAAAAATATAGCTGATTTTGCTATATTTGAAAAAACACCATTTACCCAAGACTTAAACACTAAGCTTGGATTTTATGCTACATCTCCGCAATTATCATCATCTAGATATATTAAAGTTATTTCAAATTTTAGAGATGACCCTAGTCAAATCATTTTAGATGGTGCAGCACCTGGTACACCAGATCAAAATTTATTAGTAGATTTTTTAAGTGAAGAATTTTGTGAAATTACATACGCAGATGGTAGACTAATTAAACATTTATATGTTAACGAAGGTAGTATTGATGGTGATTACTTAAATTTTACCTTTTTAAATAGCGATACTAGACCTTTAAGTAATCATATTTTTAAATATGCTTATGATAGTACAAATAAATACTTAACACTATTTAAGGAAGTCGCCGGAGAACAAACTGTTGTTATACCATCTACAGTATATTTTAATAGTTTAACTGCTAGTTTTCTTACATTATCAGCAGCACCTATTAACACTGAAAATTTAGTAGCAGGGGTTATTGGTGTTAACTCGAAAATTCAGCTTGCAAATAGTGATTTTATTGATCAGTATATATATTATGATTTTGAAAATGGTAATAAATTATCAACAGATAGCGTTTCAGGTATTAAGTATGACTTCATATCATATTTAACTTTTGAGGATTTATATTTAAGCGGTGGTAAAATATGCGGATATGCAGATTATTTTAATCTAAAAAATCATATATCTAATGATAATGAAATACATGCTCCTTCAAAACTAGAAAATGGTATACAAAATCGCAAATATAATTCTATTCTTAATAATAGTAACACCGAAAAAGAAAATGAAAATTTAACTTTCAATTATAATTTTTATTCAAAGGAGTATAGGTTAATATCTGATAAGATAACTAAGTTTACTTTACCGGGTGATATTTTTCCGTATTCAAAGCTTAATGTAAACGATTCAACTATTAGTAAAAATGGAGCGTTTGCTGGTTTATCACCTTATTTTAGTGATAAAATATTTAAATTGCAGGATGTTAATGGTAATAATATACAAACAAGCTTCACAGAAGAAGAAGAATTTATTATTAATCAGGATGATTTATCTTTTGTTTTGTTACAGGATGGTGGGTTAATAGGTTTACAAAATTACGGTCAGATTCAGGATAATGATATAACTGGTACTTATTTATGTACATGGTTAAAAGGTGATGGGGTGGGTGAAGGTAAATGGTTAGATAGGTATTATTTACCTTCTGAAAATAGTTATACAGCAGCATTTTCTGGTAATAAAAATCAGACATTTATTAGCTTATCACAAGCAAAAGAATATTTTAATCAAAATGGTATAACAGATTCATTTTATGATATTGAAAGTAACATGACATTTGAACCAAATGCTACATATTTATATCAACGTGTAGGTGAGAAACAAATTAAAACAGTTGTAGACTCACAAAGTGGTAATTTAGTTAAAGATACTTTAACAATTCAATTATCTAATCAGTATTTGTTTAATCAAAATACATTAAATTTAAATAGTCAAAATGGTTTTGATCAGACACCTTTTGAAACGTTTAATTCAAAAAACTTTAATATATCATTTGAACTTGAATTAGATAATTTATCTTCATTAAATGCGTATCAATTATTTGGTAATTTATATGAAGATGGGATTTCTTTAAAGAATAATTTCTACTTTACACCATATATATATTTAGCTCAAGACAATCACTTGTTTATATATGATAAGAATTTAAATTTAATTCAAAAAAATACATATAACGTTCAAAAAATTATAGATACATTATATTTAGAACAGCATAATGATATTGTTTTAGTATGTAATGATAGGTTAATTAAAACTAATATATATGGTGAGATATCTGATGAAGTTGTTAACGGTGATGGATCTGGTCGTGAAATTAGAGAGCTTATAAGATCGTATAAAGATAAAACATATATCGGTTATAATAACGTTACAATATTAGCAGATGATATAGATTTACCAGGCACGGTTAATCTGGATTTAAACAATTTAATATCAATTAAAGAAATTAATGACCTCTCAGCTTTTAACTCAACTGTTTTTAATCTAACTGGTTTTGTAGGTTTAATCGGTAGTAGAGGTAAATTAATGACAACAGATTTAGCAGTTAGTCTTGACGATGAAGAAAGATTTATTGTAGTTGAAAATGAACCAGGAGTTGCTGCTAACCCTATACCTGCTCTAACATTTACAGGCACTCCTTTATCAGGTGTATATCCAGATGGTATACCTGCTAGGAGAACGTTTGATGAACCTCAGTATAATGAAATTGTTTTTTATGCTGAACGAGGTGCATTCCCAGATCCAAATATAGAATCTAAATTCGAAAAAGCAGGTACTAATCGAATAATATACGATGACCTAACTATTCAAAATGAAATAGAACCTATTATTGATAGTATTGATAAAAGATTATATGATATAAACGTATTTGAGGAAAGGTTATATGTTCAATTTGTTAACTTACAATACCTATATAAATGTATTTCCAACCCTGGGATCTTAAGATCAGAGTTTCAAAGCACATCAGGTGAAGAACCTGACTTATATAATAAATACCTCAACGGTATACCAGAAAACTTTACAATTGATAGAGGAGATTATAATGACATTATATCATTTAACATATCACTTAGTAGTGATTTTGAAGAGTTATTACAACCCGCAGACGGTAAAGTGCAAATATTCGACTCAGAAAGATATACATTATCATCGTTTAATTTAAATAGTGCAGTTGTATCAGGTTATAAAATAGATTTTATTAATGATGGTAATGAAATACAGTTAGTATCATTTGGTAAAAATAAAGTTGGTTCAATTATCGTTGATAAGTTTAGTTTAACTGATACTAAATTGTTGTGTACATATAATCTAGGTATATCAGGTATAGATACACGTAAACAGACATATCATTTCTGTATTAATTCGATACCATCTTCAGTTACTAGTACTATATCTGAAATTTCAGCTACATACAAAAACGGTATTAATATAGATTATATATTAAATGATCAGGAGTATAATGCAGTTATAACTTATAGCAACTCTTTATCAGATAATTTTGATAGTGAAAGTGATAAAAGATTCCATGTAGATCCAATTGGTATGCATCAGGTATATGAAAAGTATTTGGAATATCAAAATAAATTGCATTTTAAATTCAACTTAAATAGTTTTTTACCTTTAGGTTTAAATGGAGTTGAATGGCAGAATGCAGGACCACCAGCAATATCTAGTTTTACGTATGATAATCCTGCTGAAGGATTTAGCGGTTGGAATTCATTTACAGTACCAGCATCGGAAGATACAACCAATGTAGAATTATTTTTAAAAGTACCTCCCCTTAAAATTAATAATTTCTTCAATTTTAACTTTAATTTAGAAAATGGTGTTATATCACTTTACCTTAATGGGTTGAATTACGGGGCTATTAAATTCAATCCAAATTATTACCCAATCAATCGACTATTATATCCAAATTTATTTTTAAATTCACCTAATATTAAAAATGAAGCTGTTTCTAAATCTACAAAACAAAACGACTTTTTTAGTAGAGGTGGTACTATAAAGAATTATAGAATTTACAATACAAATTTAAATAGTGATATGATCAATTATTTGTATATGACTACATTAAAGTTGGATGATCTTAATTTTAACATAACATGCGGTACTAGGAATAATATTGAAGAAGTCAATAATTTATATAATTATAAAATACCTGGGTTTAAAAATGATACCACAAAGATTATTATAAAAAATATATCTTTAACAGATGATACTATTAATGAACTGCTTGAATATTTAGATTTAAATATTGGCAATGCATTACCATTCAATGTACAAAAAACAGTATATAGTATCAACGGTTCTGAATATCAAGTAAGAAATAATAAAACTATTAAAATAAAAAATAACATTAATGAATAACCTTAATTACAATAAACGGAAATTTAAATATACATATGGTGATGAATTTACATTATCAGGTGAAAGGTATATAGGTTATTACAATGTTGATATTGTTAAAGGCCAGGCATATCAAACACGGTACGATACAGATATTAAATTAACTAGTGTTAAAAATATAAATTCTGAAATAAATCTTAGTGAGAAATATTTTGAACGAACCATTTTTACAGATATTAATATAACATATTCATTAGAGGACTTACTAATTAAACCAAATGAAATAATTAATAAAAATTCATTAAATTATAAATTCAATTTAATATATGATAATTTTGTTGATTTATATAGACAAACAAAAATATGTGACCCTTTACTACCAACCAATTTCAACGCGTTTGCTGCAGTTTCAGCAGTTGGAGATAGTATAGAATTTGAATGGTATAGTACTACCACTCAATTTATATGTGGTGATCGAACACCAGGTTTAGAAACTCTATCAGCTTTTAGTCCAGATTTCTTATCTAAAGATTTATCTACTGCTAGTATAGCGAGTAAAAAATATCCTGATAGTTATACGTATATTATAGCTGCAAGTGCTAGTTTATTTTTATTCAATACAGATATAAATAATACATCATTTAATTTAGAATTAAGTACCAATTCTATCGGTTCGTTAGATAGTTTATTCTTTGGTAATATTACAAGTATTGCTACAGATGATGAAAGACACTTATATATTATCGATAGGTCGCGTAGTAGTCTATATAAGTTAGATATTAATACAATTGTAAATAAAGATAGAACTGGTCAGCGACAGGTTAAACTTATAGAAACTATTGGCGGTACTGGTAATTTTAATAATAATCTAAACGATCCAACATATGTTGAATATGGTAATGGTAATATATTCGTCTATAGTGCTGGTGATAGTGGTATTAAAAAATACACCGATTCATTAAACTTTATCAGTGAATATAGAAATGAAATATATTTTAATAAAAATCCTTTTAAATGTATTGCTTATAATCCAAATCAAAATTTATTGTACATATTATCTGAAAATTATAATGTATTAGTTCTCGACGCTGATACATTCAATAAAGTTGATGAATATACATTTAAAAAGAATCCATTTGATATTCAAATACCTTTTATTGATTTTTTCGAAACAGCTCAAAAATTAATTTTTTCTCAAAATAATAGTAATATATATTATTTACAAACTAATAAAAATATATATAAATACTTTGTTTCTAATAAAAATGATTTAATTGAAAGATTTACTATTGATTATAGTTTCGGTGATATACCTTTCTGGAATACAACATTTACAGCTTTCTCTGCTACAGAAGCAAAGTGGTCAGATTTACCAAATTTTGATAAATTTTACTTTACAACTGGTGGTACGACAATAGTACCGGGTAATGGTCCTTATGATCGGCTATTAGCATTAAGCAATACGAAGATTTTTGAGTTTCTTGAAACTGATGATTTTATATCTCTACTTAATAACGAGAATCCAAATTTTTATAATAAATCTTCAATTGAATTGAATAATGAATACTTCAATAATATAACGTTGAATCAAAGTATATATAAATTAATTTATAATATCAATTTACTATCTGCTAATGTTAATAAGCAAATGTTTGCTGAATTCGATCTAGATACATATCTAAGATTCAAAGACTTTAATGAATTTGATTACTTTGATAAATCAGTGTTAGATATTGATGACATGAAACAGTTTTTTGTAGGAGTTAATGAAACAGTTAACGGTAATACCCTTAACCGGGTTTTAACTGAGATATACGATTACCAAGAAAAATTCTTATATTTTGTTAGAACAAGGATACAAAATAAAAGAATACCATCTTTAGTTACTGTAGTTATACCATAAATAAATATATGGGTGTTCCAATATATAAGGATTTAACAGGTAAGGTGATAGCTTTTAGTTATTACGGGTTATTAAAAACTGGAGATAATATCGAGATTCCAACACAAGCTGGAGGTGGTCGCGATGCCACTGTAGTAACACCTAACCCAGCTGCAAAAGGGGACGCTGACCCTAGAGCGGTTGTCGGTATTAGTGATGGTTGTGGTAATAGAACATCGTTGATGTTAGGTAGAAACCAAGCCGGCGCAACCATGTGTGGTCCATTTCTTATAAGTGATGATGATAATTTTGGTTGTGTTGACACATTTAACTCAAATAGTACAATTGCTTTACAGGTAGATAATGGTGGTGCGTGTATTAAGGATGCTTTACATGTAGATGGTAGTGTTGGTACATTGACATCTACAATTAGAGGTGATTTTTGCAATATTGGTAATACATGTGTTGCTAACGATGGAGATACCGGTACCGGTAATTTAAACGTACAATGCAATACAACTTTAGGTAGTACTAATGATAATTTTACTGTTTCATGCGGTGATTTTTTCGTCGGTGGTACCAGTGCCCCTAATGGTAGATGTGCATCTATAGATGCAGCGACCGGTAATACGTTTATTAAAGGTGTTTTAACAGTAGATGGAGATATAAGAGGGAAGAATGATATTATTGCTTTCTATACTTCAGATGAAAGATTAAAAACTGATTTAAATAAAATTGAAAATTCTAATTCGATAATTAATAGTTTAACAGGTTATACATTTAACTGGGATAGCACTAAGATTGATAGAGAAGGTAGTGATATTGGTATAATGGCTCAAGATGCACAAAAGGTATTACCTGTTATAGTCAAAGAGAGAGATAATGGATATCTTGCAGTTGACTATATAAAATTGATACCGGTAATGATTGAAGAAATTAAGAGTTTAAATAACAGAATTATTACCTTAGAAGAGCAATTAAATAATTAAATACTATTATGGGACTTAGCTTACAAAATAGAGACATTAATGCCACTTACGATGGGTTGTTAAAATTTACCGACAACCAAGAAATTTTATTAGGTCAAAAAATAGTCACTGACGGGTTAGGTAATGAAACAGCTTTAACTCTTGGTGTGGATAACGCAGGTATTAAAATTAGCGGTCCGATTACATCAACAACGTGTATTGATGCATGTCTTGGTATTAGTACAAGCAGTACACTAGGTGTAGTAGGTGATGCAAATTTTCAAAGTGATGTTTATATTAATGGTGACCTTACAACGAGTTCAAATTTAACAGCTAATAATTTTAAATTTACCGGGACTGGTACAGTCTTAGGCAATACAAGTCTAGAAGGAGCATTAAGCGTTGATGGATTTACAACTCTAAGTGATGATACTACGGTTGATGGCACTTTAGATGTTACTGGTAACACTACAATTGGTGGTACATTAAATGTTACAGGTGATATTATAGCCTTTTCTACATCTGATAACCGTAAAAAAGATAACTTAACTCAGTTAGATTTAGAGACTGTCTTTGAATCTATTACAGGTTATGAATTCGAATGGAATAAAAAATCAAATCAAACAGGTAAAAGCTACGGATTCATAGCTCAAGATGTTCAAAAGGTATTACCTGAATTGGTAAGAGAAGGTAAAGACGGTTATTTAGCTGTTGATTATATCAAGATTATACCTTTCTTATTCGAAAAGGTAAAGCAACTGACTAGTGAGTTAGAAGATTTAAAAGCTAATAGTTAATTTATATCAGTCATAGTATAAGCATTATTATGCTTATCTTTAATAACCAATAAAGACTTTTCACCACTTAAACTGTAAGATTGTATACCTAATAAATTTAAATTTAAATCAGATACATTAAAGTCAGATTTAAAAATATTTAATATTATTGTCGCAGCATTACCATTACTATAGTAAAATTTAGCATACCCTTCAGCTGAAATACCTTGAAAATCTGAACCGTATAAATTATTAACCGTTGCTGGTGGTACATATAGATAATTATCATTTACAGCTGATAAAGTACTATTAAAAAATTTAGTTTTAATACCATCAAAATTAAATTCTGTTTTGTATATACCAATATAGCCATTATTATCACCTCTATTTACATTTGTTAAGTTAAATGTAACATCTGTTAAATCGTTATATACAAACGTCTGAGATGTAGATACATCACCACCAGATGGGAATGTCTCTGAACTTAAATAAACTGTTAAGGTTTCTATGTTCATAATTATATTAAAATTGTAACGATGCAAAAGCAAGGTTTATTGTTGGGGTTGTTAGTATGCTTGATAATGAATACGCGGTTAAAGTTGATGCATCAGTAAAGACTGTCGTGAATACAGTGGTTGATGGTTTATATAATCTGTTATCTGTTATAATAAACTTATTATTTATTATATCGAATATTAATACATGAATGTATATTAACCCAGTCGAATCGCAATAATTAACAGCTAAATTATATGAATCCAATTTACTATTATATGTAAGTTCAGCATTTTTTAATTGCGTTAATTTAACGTCAATATCAAATTTAGTTAAATCTTCAAAATAATCTAAATTGTAGATATTTCTATCAATAATAGTACTCGGTATATTTTTATTTAAATCATATAAATAAAATTCATAATAAAAGCAATTATTTAAATTAGAAAAACTAGGTACTAGACTTATATTGCATTTAATTATATTATCATCAACCTGTAAGTCGTTAGTTATGAAACTCATATTATAGAAATTCATATCTCTTTCTAATATCATAGGTGCAAGAGATGTAGCTCTAAATTTACCATCAAAGCTATACCTATCTATAACATTATATGATGAGGTCTTGAATGAAAGAGTATCTTCATATATATTCACCTCTAATAAACTATTTTTTAGTTCATCATATAATATATTGTTTGATTTATATTTATCAAAAATAATAGAAAAATTTGACGAACTCAACGGTAAAAATGTATTATTACTTACATCTTTTAGATAAACATGTTTCTTACTTTTCTTTATTTCTTCTAATGATTTTTTAGATACAACATCGCCATATCTATTTTGCGAAACATCTATAGTATTTCCTGATTTAAAAGGTGCGTTGATAACATTTGTTGCTTCAGAATCGTCTTGATTTTTTATAACACCAATATCATCAACGTAAGATACGAATTCATTACCATAAATATCAGAATCTATCTTATGTATCATACCGAAATTAATTAAATCAGGGTAATGAACTCTGAATGAACTTAAAGAATTGTCGGTAATTCTATTTTGTTGGTAACTAGTATATGAATGAAAATAATGATCTTTTTTATTACTTTTAACTATTCGTCTACCGTATGATGATGATGCATTTTTATATGAACTCTCATCAAAGAAAAAGTTATATGGAGTATCTCTTTTATCTGTACCAGTACCTATAATATCTCCATATTTACTTGGGTCTGGGTATACATATAACCCTGGTGATATATCAGTTTTTAATTTAGTTATATAACTACCGTTAACTCTCAAAATCGAGAAGTTAGTTGGTTTATAATATAAGCCTACTTGTCGTTCAAAATCTGTTTCCGTTGATGGTTCTACAATTGATGTCGGGTAATTTATATTTAAAGCATTTTCAATTTCATTTTCAGCAGTAAATAGCTTACCAGATAGCATTATACCTTCTGTTGTAGCACTTAAAAAGTAATAATCAGTACCGGTAAGTTTCTGGGATAATTCTGCTTCATATAATATTTTTAATGTATCTCGTGGGGTATTATTTATAATATCACCTGTAGAATTAACTGATAGATCTATATTATAATCTATATAATCTTCACGTTGTAAAAACTGCTCTTCTGGTGAATCAAAATCAACAGTCAATTTAAACGGTAACAATTCTTCAATATATATACCATTCTCAGTTATAGTATCAGCAATTGCAGCATCTAAATTTATAAATGTTGTAGCTGGTATATTATTAGCATTAGATGTCTGTGTTGTATCGGTCGGATCAACATCATAATAATCATTGAATATATCATAACCTTCTTCAAGTTCAATCTTTAAATTACGTTGTATACTCGTTAAAGGTTGTAACAGAGTGATACTACTAATATCACTTTCTAGAAAGTTAAGTATAGTATTTTTAGTAAAGTTTTTAACACTTTCAACGCTACCTTTATTCTTATATTCTCTTAGATCCTTTTTAAATGTATTTCTTTTATCTCTATAATAATTTACTATTTCATTTATTTTACGAGTAAAGAAAGGTATAGCATTTGTTAAACTTTCAACATCATTTAAATCTAAATTAGAGAAATATCTTTTTTCTTCACTAGTGCTATATACAAGTAACAATTCATTAAAGAAATTAATATACTGTCCTCTTAAAGATATTGCATTTTCTCTATTATTTTTTGTATCAATTAACTCCCAATTTTTTAAGTATAATTTAAATTGTTCAAAATTCTCAGTGTTATCATCATCTAATACTTTAACGTAATTTAAAAACTCTACGAAAGAAAAAGCTTTAGTTATATCATACTTCTCATCAGCTAATTCATTTGTAACGCTATTGTAAACAATTAGATCACTAAACTTTTTTTGAATTTCAGACATTTATAATATTTATCACACCAATCGATATATTCTATGCGTTTAATTTTCAATATAGTAGAAAGAACCGTACCCCGACGTACCAACAAATTCATTTGTTGCTGTGGATATAGTTTCTAATACTATATCTATACCTTCATATTTTGCATATATATTAGTCGAGTTCGTTTTAACAGAATTAATAACTTCAAAATTTTCATCTGGTGATGTCACAAAATAACTTCCAGGTTTAAATTGAAAATATTCATCATCTATATACTTTTCTTGTCTTATTAAAGGAGCTTCATTACCATTAACTGCTAAATTAATACTATAATCATTTGCTGAAAGATATGGTGATGTTAACGCGCTATTAAATCTTGTTATAAATATTTTACTTGTAGCTTCTGATCTATTTTGTTGATTTGGTCCTTCAAACGTTAAGTAAACTCTATCTGGAATAACATTTCTTACTTTAGCAATATATTTACTTGAACTCTTAAAGAAACTACCTGCACTTGTTGTTACAACTAATGTTATTAGGTAATCTCCTGTCGAATTATATGTATGACTTGCTGATAAATTTTCTCTTATTATTGTACCATCTCCAAAGTCGATATAAAAGTCATTATCACTAACAATTAGCGGAGCAGCATTAAATATAGGGTATATAGTTATACCACCAAAATTACCAGTATATATATCACTACCAGTTACTGCAGATAAACTAGTATTATATAAATTATTACCAAATCTATCATTTACAATAAAAGGTATATCAATAGCAGATAAATTACTATAATCACTCTGAAAACTGTAATCAATACTAGACATTTTCTACAATAATTTGATTTAAAATGCTCTTATTATATAAAAACGGGAATTTAAAGAAAGGTAGTTGATAATCACCGGTAATAATTCTAATATCATTTTGTTCATATATCGGGTTAAAAACTAACATAGATATATTTGGAATTTCATACATTTTACCATTAACTGTTCTTCTCGTAAATACATTAATAACACCTGGTAAACTAAATATTTCAACTAAAAGATCATTAACACTGAAAAGATTACCTAACTCTAAAGTTTCAAAATAATTTTTAAATATATTATTAACTCTTTGTTTTAAATTTTCAGCACTTACATTTGTTAGGACATCTCTTTTAATTACTAATTGTGTTTGATCTATAATACCTGACGTTAATTCATTATCTTCACCAATTGATAAACCTAAACCAAAAGCTGTATAAACCGGATCTTGTGGTAAAATTTCTATATTTAATAATTTTTTATCAGCTAAAGAATTTATAATTGATGATTTTTGAGGAGTTGAAACATAATAAAAATTATTATCTTCATCGACACTTAAAAATTTAGGTACCATAAATAAAAATACATTATTTAGCTGGCTAGATGTTGCAAATTTAACTTGATTAAATAATAGTCTTGAATCATCATTAGGTTTATTTAACCCAATATCATAAAAATATTTTATATATTCATTAATATATGTCTTATTATTAACAACGTTAACTGATTTAAGAACATTTGAATAATTAACTTCTATATCACTTTTAAAATCTGCTACGGTTACTAATCTATTTTGTAATTGTAAATTCTTTGCAGCATTAATTCTAATTTCATCAACACTTTCTATATCTTTAGGATTAGATGAGTCAACTGTATTAGAAAACGCTAATGTAGACACCTGCGATGGTAAAAGAAATGTAAATGTATCATCATATATACTGTTACTTATATCAGTGAATTTTGGTGTAATAAAGAAATTTAACGTTCTACCATCTAATTGACCTCGAGATACTACACCACCTTCACCATCACTCGTTATATAAAAGATTGAAACTTCATCACCTTCATTTAAACTCTTACCGAAAACACCATTACCAAATTTTATTTCAAATAAACCATTTTCATTTAACCGTTTTTCATATTTTGGCGATTCAGGAGATTCAAGAAACATATTATTAGTTTCAGTATAATTAACATACTTACCTGTATTTACATCCTTAATATACACGTCTATTGAACCACCATCTATTTTTAAATTAGTGTTGGTGTTAGCTACCTTTAAAGAAAGTATAATAGTTTCAAAATCTTCACCTGTTGAAAATTGTGGTGGATATTCAAAATACTGACCCTGTCTTAATAGATTAGTATCAGAAAAATCTACTAAAGATTCATCACCTGGTAAACTTTTAGTAAATGTTATGTCGTTCGCAAATGAATATATTGTACCATCTATACTAAAATATGAATATCTTTTAATTGTATATGTACCTATAGGTAAACTACTATTAACATCAACATTAAAAGGTAGTAAAGATGTTTGATAACCTTTAGGTTTATAATCAACTAACTTTACAATCCTATTCATGTTTTCATATATAGTTGCATCTGTAAACATTGTTTCAGCGGATGTCCTATTCAAGTAGAATAATAAAGTATGATATGAAAATGCTATTACATCTATAATAGATGACATATTACTACCTTCAAACGTTTGATCTGTATATACACCACCATCATTTAGGCGTTGCTTCATTAGCTGTTTTAATGTCAGTGCATCAAATGAAGCATAGCTATCTTGCTGTAATGTAAAATCTGTCTCTGTTGTTATGTTAGCCATTTATAATATTTAATACTTAAACGTAAAAACCTGTCTTATCTAAATCACCTTTCAATTTAAGCGGATTGTAATCAAAAGCGGGTACGTTATATGTGATGTCTATAACATATTGTTGTAATTCTATGTTGGCAACAATATCAAAATTTACTATATTAACTCTAGATTCATACTTTTTAAATGCATTTAATATAGTTTGAGCTATAACTTCACCTCTTTCCATTGATACCGGTAAGAATAATAAATCACCAAAACTGATACCAAACTGCGGGTTGAGTATTTTCTGACCAGGTGATGTACTTATCAAATTAATAAGAGAATTTCGTATAGCATCTAGATTATCACTCGTCTTTAGATCTTGTATTAAATTATTCTTATTAAGTTCAGTACTATTTGGAAAACCAACTGACATTTTCAAGTTAATATCTTTGTAGATTATTTTCTCTTCAATGGGTGGTCTTTCTAAAATATTAAGTTTAATAGCCATTTACTCATATATTTACACTCAAATACTAATTTGACCTGAATATGTTATATCTTTTAAACCTAGCTCATTCAAACCATAATACGAAAATCCAATTTGACCAAATCTTGGAATATCACTTATATCTACGTTAGTAGACAATTCGTAGATATTAATATATTCATCACCTTGTAAACTATCGATATATACTTTATTCAAATAACCTTTAAATCTAACCCTATACTTATTAGAAGCAGTTGATGTCAATGTTTCAATCGTTGTTGAAGTATTTAAATGAGTAAAAGGTATACTATTTCTCAATGCTCGGGTTGTTATTGAAAGTGGAATTGAATCAGTTAAACCTGTATTGTTTGTACCTATAAATGTATCTTTTAGACCATATTCACCAATACCATCTAAAGCAATAGATAGTAAATGACCGGTAATGTAACTAACCCCTGGAGATAATTTAGCTAATACACCTAAACCTGCACCGCTTAATAAATTATTGACAGTTGTTATATTATCATTAACTGCTGGGTTGGTTGCATATATAACTAATCCATTATTAATATTAATAGGGATTGTTGTTTCAAAACTTACATTAATATCCTTATATAAATCGAAAACATCTTTTAAAACAAATCTACTACAAATTTCATTCACATTAATATTTAATTTTAAAACTTGATATATAAACCATCTTATATTATAATATGATTATGGGTAAGTATAATACTATAAGAGAGCAATTACGGGTGGAGGCCGCTGATAAATATCAAGGTACAATTGAAACCTATCTACTTGATATTGAGCGTAGAAGTATGCAAGATGAATTCTGTACACAATATATTAAATTACTAGATGTAGGGTTCCATCCATATGACTGTTTAATTGCATTTATGAAAGGAGTTAAATAATATGCACGGTGGAACAGCTTACAGTTATAATGATATCGTCCTACAACCAGCTTACTCAGATATTAAATCTCGATCTAGCTTAGATGCGTCAGTAGATTTTTTAGGTTATAAATTTGAGAGTGCAGCTATTCCAGCTAATATGAAATGCACTATAGACTTTAAAAAAGCTAAAGAATTAAGTGAAGCTGGTTATTTTTATGTATTGCATAGATTCTATGAATATGATGATATCTTAGATTGGGTTCAAAATAATCAAGACCTTAAAACTATTTCAATTTCTATCGGAGTTAACAAGAAAGATTATAAACTGATTGATAAATTAGTAGAGAAAAAATTATATGTCGATTTTATTACCATTGACGTCGCTCACGGTCATCATGTATTAGTAAAAAATATGATTACATACATTAAAAATAAATGGAATGTAAAGATTATTGCAGGTAATGTAGGGACATATGAAGCTGCTCGAGACTTATACGACTGGGGAGCTGATGCTGTTAAAATTGGATTGTCAATGGGTAAGAGCTGTACGACATATAACTGTACAGGTGTTGGTACTCCTATGTTTAGCGCAGTATTCTCTGCAGCACGTAAGAAATTTGCTAAGTATGTAGTTAAGCATCACGGCGGTATTGCTGGTGAGACTAAAGAGGTATCGATTCCAGTTATTGCTGATGGTCAGATTAGAGAAGTTGGTGATGTCTGTAAGGCTCTAGTGGCTGGGGCAGATATGGTAATGATTGGTTCTGAATTTGCTAAGTGCTCTGATAGCCCTGCAGATATTCTAGGAGGACCAGCATTTAATAATGAAAATAAAAAAGTATTCTTTGGTAGTGCTTCATCGACTAATAAGGGTCATAATGGTTTTGTAGAAGGTCAGACAGTTTTGTTGGATATGAGAGATGAAACATACTTACAATATTTGAATCGTATTAATGAAGGTGTTCAGAGCTGTATGAGTTATGCAGGCATTCGTGAAATTAATGACCTAACTACTATGGATTTTAAGTACCGTTTTAGTAATTAATATATATGTCAAAAAAGGATAATTACGTAATCTTTAACCCTGAAGGCGGGTTAGGTAAAATTATTGCATCTACTGCAGTTATTAAATACATACAAAAAGAATATCCCGATCATAAAATCGTGGTTATAACACCATGGCCGGAAATTTATATAAACAATCCACGAATACATAGAGTATTTAGATCAGGTAATACACCATATTTCTATAAAGATTATTTACGAGACCGTGAAAGTGTAGTTCTTAAAGGTGAACCATACTTTAATACATCACATTTATATGGTAAACAGCATCTAATTAAATCATGGTGTGAGTTGTTTAATTTACCTTTTGATGGTGATGTTACACCTGAGTTATATTTTACATTAAATGAAAAGGAAATATATACAGATTTAACTAAAAGAGATAAACCAACTTTAGTTATGCAAACAAACGGTGGATTATATAATAGTAATAAATCATATTCATGGACACGAGATATGCCTTATAAACAAGCGCAAATTTTAGCAGATGAACTCCATAAACAATACCATATTTTGCATGTTGGTAATAAGAATTGCAAAAAACTCAACAATGTTGAGATGTATAATGAAATTCCTAATAAAAGATCTCTAATTGGTATATTACTAAATTCATCTAAACGTTTATTAATTGATAGCTGTTTACAGCATGCAGCAGCAGCATTTGATTTAAAATCGACAGTATGCTGGGTAAGTACTGAATCAAAAGTTTTTGGATATGAAATGCATAATAATATTAAATCTGTTTTACCTTTCAATGATGTAGATGTAAATGGTATAGATAGTTTATTCTTTGATTATGATTTCAACGGACCAGAGCATGAATACCCATTTGATACAGACGATGTTTTTAACTTACAGGAAGTTTATGATAGTATAATTAAATGATCAATCTTCATATTCACCACTATCTTCATCTAAATCTCCTATATAGGTATCGATAAATTGAGGTGAGCTAGCTACAACTGTCATTATACCAGGTTTTAGCTCCTTTACAAACGTGATATCCAGCAGTAAGATGTCAGATTTTAAAATCTTGAAAATTTCATCCAAATAATCTACCTGTACCTCTAATAGAATTGTATCTCTCTCGTAATCAACGAAATAATCATCGGTAAATTCACTAATATTACCCTTGACGTCAAAAAATATATCTTCAACCATATAGATATTTATCGGAACTATGATATAATAATGTATGGCTAGAAAGAAAAAGATATATAATTACGAGTTTATTGATTGCAAGCAATCTTTACCGAGTTCTGTTTTGGTTAAATGTTCCAAGACAGGCGAACAGGTAAGGATGTACCATAAGCAATTAATTAAGCTTATACAAAATAAGTATCGCAATAACTGGAGCTTATTCAAAGCGTCTTATATTAAGAAGGGTAACAAGACTGATCCTGATGTAGATACAAGCGAAGAGTATAATACACGCCCGGAAGGGTATCGTAAGTATCTCATTACTAGCTATATGTGGTTCAAGCAAGAGTTAAGTCTAGATGAATCACAAAAAGCAGCAAAGTTAGAATTTCTAGATAAGTGCT
>Ga0208134_1000164_pt1 | contig 40706 bp, 61 predicted proteins | sample VirMetDEL_Mar_31_FD_184515 | JGI IMG/M metagenome (GOLD analysis project Ga0208134, IMG submission 184515) | Aqueous microbial communities from the Delaware River and Bay under freshwater to marine salinity gradient to study organic matter... | ecosystem: Environmental > Aquatic > Marine >...
AAAGTAGCTATAGGTCCTATTAACGCTGTGAGCACTTGCACTCCTTCTTAGAAAATCTACTGTCTATCCAAACTTTACCATAGTATAAGATAAAAAGCCAAATTGTAAATAGTGTTCCTTCTATGTACGATAAATCATTCCACGCATCTAATACCATATTTTCCATTTACTTACCTTTCGTTGCATTGTTTAACGAATTAATTACATCATCAATGTTGGGTTCTTTACCCCAAGGATTATAAATACATTTGTATTGCTTTGGGCACCAACTCTCAATCATCATCTCATATGTTTGATTATTTCCTATATAAATACAAGCCATCTGCCCAGTTTTTGAATTAATTCTTTTTTTTAAACGGCAAGTTGTATATTTCTTTTTCTCAACCTTACCTTGATTCTGTAGTTGTTGTTTAGTATATGCTTTTGGTTTGTATTCATATGCATGTGCTTTGTTAAAAAAAACAGAAGCAACTAATAATGCAAAACCACCAACAATCCCTGCAACAAGAAGCCATGTAACTGCTTCACCAATCTGTCTTCTCATCTGTTGTTGTTTGTAAACTGTCTCTTGACGTTGCTTTCTTATCTGACCTTCCATAGCCAATAGCTCATCATAAGCACCAGGTCCATGAGTCATATTTAGAAATGTCTTGAGCTCGTATCTTTGTTCCTCAAGTTTCTTCTTTGCAGCGTATGCAGCCATTGCCGCCTCTTCAATAGAACCTGCTTTAAACAATTTACCAAACAAGGGAGGATTCTTCGCTTGCTTCTCTGCATTGTCAACATCACTTACGGCTCCCATCCATCTACCAATGTCACCAGACATTTGTTCAATGTCACGACCTACAGCAAATCCTTGTTTAATTGCAGAGAAAGCTTTTGATGCCACGCCAACGGCTAATGATATAGTTACTGGATCCATATCCAGATTATATCATAGGTTACTTACCTTTCAAAGATGCCGCAGTATTTATACGATAGATATTTACATCGTTCCTATCGTCAGCAATATTCTCTTGTAGTCTCTGTCTTTGTTGAGCTAACTCGTAAGCTTGCTGTAACTTAGCTTGATCAATCTGAAAATTCATTTGATCATTTTGAGCTTTTCTTTGTAACTCGGCTGTATCGTTCTCAAGCTCTTTCTTTCTAATCTCCACTAACGGATCAGACGGTTGCTGTGGCTGGAGTGATGGTATTACCTCATTCAATATCTCTCCAACCTGTTGAGCAATTGCTGCTTCAACAGCTTCTGGATTTATCTGTGGAACAGGCTCACCATTCATTTGTGCTTCTTCTGCTGTCTTTTGGAAGAACGTAGTTACCTGATCACGAGCCATCATACCCACATGTTCTTGTACATGAGCCTGTAACATAATGAATCCCTGTGGATTTGTTTGTGCTGCAGGTGTAGCCAAGAAGGAAACATGAGCTCTAACATGAGCTTCATGATCTTGCTGTTGAAATACTTGCAACGGCATGTTTTTCATACCATTTCCGTTCTCGGTTGCTGGATCAATGGGCTGTGGTTGTGGAGGCTGTGGTAAAATATTATCAATATTCTTAATATCCAACGCATCATACATACGTCTGTACGCCTCATGCACATTATGTATCTGTGGTGCCGCTTGAGCTAGTTGTAATTGTGTTTGAGCTAGTGATAATCGCTGTGCCATAGAGAAAATGTTCGGATCTGACACTGGAAGTATGTCCACACGACCATCAAAGTCGGCTTGCATAGTCTCTGGGGGTACATTTCCTACAAAATACGGGTATGGAACTGGATTTTCACTAAAAATCTCGGCTAACATGCGAAATTCTTGCTTTTGAGCGTAATGTAGACGCTTATGTATGCTCGAAATGATCTTTGAACCTTGTTCAATCAAGGCAACAGTCGTTCCAACAGGTGCTTGCGAGTTCATATCAGCAACTTTTGCATCTGCAACCTGTGCAAAACGTCTACCAGAGTCAACAACCACACCCAAAAGCTGTGCTAGTGTTCCCGATGGCTCTTTATATGGCAGAGGAATAATAGAATTTTTAAGATCGCCACCCGGTACATCGATATCTCTAAATTCACCAGGGTTTAGAGGCTCATCATCGTTACGGATACGAACACCCCTTGCTTTAAAACCAGCTGGTAAGTTCGATAATGTACCTGCATCAATTAACTGTCTTAGAATAGAAGTTGCAGCACGAGATAGACCTCCGATTGTGTGCAGTAACCCGAAACCATAAAATCCAAATCCTGGTAAAAATTTAAAATGGGTGAAATAATGACGTTTCCTCTTTAATGGGTCTTGTTCTCTAAAGTTTCTAGAAATTGATAACACTTTTCCAGAAGTTTGATCAAGGGTAACAATATAAGGCAACATAACACCCGAAGGATTCCCCTCCATATCCGTGTCTTCAAAACCTTCCAAGTCCAAGTCAATGTGGCATTCCAATAAGGTATAAGAGTCATCAGAATAGTTAGGGCGTAATCCCAACAACTCATCAGCACGCTCTTGGATTGCTCCATCATCGTCACCCTCATCTGCTTCAGATAATTCAACATCTCTATAAACTCCCGCTACTTGTAGTTTGCGAATATCATTGTATGTCATTCTAACTACATGTGTCACCCTCTCCGCTGTTCTTAAATCACTAGCCGAATATGGAACAACCATATCTTCTGCTGGTACAAACTTGGAAACGGCTCTCTGTTTGGTTTCATCAAAATAAACTTTTTTAAATGTAGATCCAGTAAGTGGCAAATAAAACAACATTTGATCTGTATCTGGATCATACTCTTCCATGATTTCAGTTATCTGATAATTCATGAAATCTTCTACACGCTGGGCTTGTGCTTCAGTCTCCTTGGTCGGTGCACCAAGGATCTGGGTCTTTACAGGACCGCCACTTGGTAACATCTCTTTGTAACTTTGTGCTTGAAACTGGGTCACAGCCTCTGACAATAATGGATGAGTTACACCACTGGCTCCTAAGAAGGGCTCACTTCGATCTTCGTAATTAATTCCAAGTAACCCTAATCCTTTGGCAATAGCCTCTTCCCAATCTTCCCTAGACTCAACGTCCTCTCGGAATTTGGATCTAAGGTCTGATGATAAATCTCCCAGAACTGAATCGTCAAGAACCTCTGCAAGATTGGCTCCATGGTCATATGGTTCGGCTTCAACTTCTAATAATTCCTCACTTGCTAATTCAATTCCTTCAGGTAACTCTTCCAATGTTTCAGGTAGCTCTATTTGAAGACTATCCTCTTCGGGCATCATTTGACCCCCTGCTCCCATTGATCCTTCTACCATACCTGCGATTTGTCTGGGTTCTATTGCCATTATGTTATCCTTGTTTTTTTACTCTTTGTAGGACGTAATCTATTTGAAAACCTATTAGTAACAGTTTTACCCTTACCCTTTTTCACCATTTTTTTCTTAGTGGATTTTTTCTTAATTGTACCACCCTTTTTTCTTTCAGTGAAATCGTCTCCTTGGTTAAGTCCTAGCCCTTGAATATCTTGTATTACATCTTCTTTAGTGTTACTTCTTGAATACTGACCTATATTCGTATCATAGCCACTAGCAAGAGCAGATCCAAATTTTTTTAACAAATCTTTTTTAGTTAAATCGGATAATTGTTTTTTAGACATTAGTAAGTTCCTTTAAACGTCCCACCACGAGCTTTCATTACTCCGCCCATGTTCATTTTTCTAATGGTACCCCCTGCTTTTTTATTTCTGTCTGGAGTATCTTTGACTTTTTTCTGTTGTCTTTTTAACATTTTGTCATCATATATTTTTTTATTCATTTCTTTCATATCAGATTTAGTCTGACCCTCATATGGATCCTTTTTCTTTTTTGTTCTAACTGGTTTTAATCTACCACCTTGAAAAGATTGTGGGTCTGGTACTTTTAATGTTTCTTTATTAAAGCCCATCATCTTTTGACCCTTGGCTTTTTTAGTGTCTTGAAAACCATATTCTGTGTCTATACTAGGGTTTAATTTTTGTAACATGGCAATTGTAGTATTATTCGCTTTGGCAATACTACTTAAAGAATCACCCTTTTTTACTTTATAGCTTTTGGTAATTTTACTAGATCCACCAGAAGAAATAGCTTTTTTTAAATCACCAAAGAAACTTCCAGTTGATTGTGATCCACCGTCTTTTTTTCTAACAGGCTCTGGGTCTATATCAGATATAATTTTTCTTATTGTCATAGTGTCTTGATTTTTAAGAAAATCGTATTCATCTTTTCCGTAGTCTTTTTTATAAGAAGAGCCATACTTTTTTAAAAGTGCTGCCTTACTCATTTTACTATAATCTGCCATGTTTCTACTCCTTAATAATATTCTCTTGCCCTACGAGGAAACCAGTTTTCTGGTATCTCTTCGTTCTCTAAACTAATAAATCCACCTTGTCTAAATCTCATAATAGCCATTGTCATACTATCACAATAGTCATCATGATCTCCAAACGGAAAAGATGCAACCTCTTCTATCACATCTTCAGCAAACTTCTCTCCATCAGGATACCACACTTTGCCCGACTCGAAAATAGGTGACACCATATGCATCCTCGTGGTCTTGTCTATACCACCTCCACCCTTCCGTCTACCAGGACTAAATGTAGTAACAGGTAAATTTACTAATCTTAACTCATCCGCTAAAGGTTGACCAGTAGCTTTTGCCTCAATCAACATTAAGTCAGGTTCCCAATATTCATTCTGCTCTAACGCAATCTCTTTTAATTCGGGAAAACTCCATCGACCCTTCTTTGCATCCAACATAATAATATGTTGATCACCATCTTCCTTCGGCTCAAATATACCCCAAGTCGTAATAGCACTATAGTCAGCACTCTCTTTTTTACTATACGCAGTATCATAACTCTGAATAATATAATCTAATCTCGGTGTGTCTTCTCTTTCCCAAACTTGCCACCAATCTCTCTTGATCATAGCAACAGCTTCCGATGTCGGGTTTTGTTGCCACTGGGCATTCCACTTGACCGGGGACAGTGAAGCCTTGACCTTTAACAATTCATCTACTTCCCAGAACTCGGGCCATAAAGGTTTGTCACTAGGTAAAATAGCAGGAAATTCAATTACCTCCCATTGATCTGCCATATTGTCCATTGCCATATTCTGAACTAATCGTCCCGTCAGATCCTTCTTCGACCATCTCGTTTGCACAATGATGATGGTACCCCCCGGTTGCAATCTCTGTCTCGGTCCAGATGTGTACCACTCATAGGTATTATCATAAGCAACCGAGGACAATGCATCTTGTTCCGAGTGAGGATCATCAATGATCAATAAATCCGCACCACGACCCGTCATTGCGGCACCCACCCCCGCAGCGAAATATTCCCCGCCTGCACTAGTCTCCCAACGACCTGCTGCTTGGCTATCCTGTTTCAAGTCCGTGTTGGGGAAGATCTCAGCATATATGGGATCGGCAATGAGATCTCGGACTTTCCTACCGAATCTTACAGCAAGTTCCGTGTTCATGGTAGCCTGTATGATTTTTAATTTAGGATTACGACCCAGGAACCACGATGGCATTAAATATGACGCTAATTCTGATTTCGAGTGTCTAGGGGGCATGTTGATTATCAAACGCTTCAAGTTACCCGATGCAATGTCCTCGAGCTTTTTAGATATGACTCGATGATGGTTCCCCTCTATAAACCCTTCATATACATGTTTGGCATATGATAGGAATTTTGTTTGGGCAACTTCCCTGGTTTGAAGTCGCTTGTGCTGTTCTTCCAGTAACAGGACTTCTTGTAACACCTCTTTTGGCAAAGCATCTAGGTTCATGCCCGAACAATAATACACTTGAATGAAAAAATCAATGCTGCAACCTGCTTCGGTTGCTAAAGAAGCCCTCGCCCAATTTTAGGGGGTGGGGGGGCAAGATTAATGAAACTTGATTTTGAAATTTACAAAGTTACCCTAAAAATGTTTCATGATACAAGTAGCATTTTTTCAAGTACGATTTTTCTAGCTACTTCTAAACATTCTTTTAATGGGGCTTGTACTATTGGACTAGGTTTTTCTAATTTTGTAGCTTGATACAATGCCGATTTATAGCCGTCAAATAAAAATAGGTTAGTGTTCAAGGGTACTTGATGCAAGATAAAAGAAACCCCTTTAAACTTATTATATTTTAAATGCCAAGCAATCTGCGACTTTTCTAACTTAAATAATGTATTATCTTTAGTTTTCCCATTTCTTTTTATAGGGGTTTTTAACTCAATTAATATAGGTATTGATTTATATAATAAATACAAATCGGGAAAACCTGAACTTGTTAAACCATTTTCTATCTTATGAATAAAACATTCTTTTGGTAATGTAGCTTTTATATAATTAGAAAAGTTTTTTTCACTCATAATTAATTCATATACTAAAAAGACAATTAAAAAAACATTAAAATAATATGGGATATTATGCTTTTTATCCTTTATTTATTTTAAAATATAATGTATAAATATTAGTATAACTTAATAAAAAAGGGGCTTTAGCCATGCAATATAAAAAATTCAATATAACTAAAAAAGATCATTATCAAGAAATTACAAACGCATTTATTGAACTGTTAGAAAATGAAAAAGGGAACTTTGTTAAAACTTGGCAAGATAACAGTTTAAACGGGCATTATAATATTAAGACTAAAAAAGCTTATCAAGGGACTAATGTTTTTAGTACGGCTATTAGTAGCTTTAAAAATGGTTTTAAATCTAATGAATGGGGTAGTTTTAAACAATGGCAAGATAAGGGCTTTAAAGTTAATAAAGGGGTTAAAGCTACTTATATTATATATTTTGAAATGATCGAAAATAAAAAAGCCCAATTAAAAGGTGAAGAAAAAAAACTTATTCCATTATTAAAAGGTTTTCCAATTTTTAATGCTGATCAAACTAGTTATAAAGATAGTAAAGATTATTTAAAAAACCTTAATTTATTAAAAGAACATGGCAATAAATTAATTTTTAATAATAAAAGAATTGATAAAGTAGTTAATAATTCTAAAGCTATTATTAAACATGGGGGCAATAGGGCTTTTTATAGCCCTACAAGTGATTTTATACAAATGCCCAATAAAGAAAGTTTTAAAGATATTGATAATAATTCAAAAGAAGTAAATTATTATTCTACTTTATTACATGAGTTAACTCATTGGTCGGGGCATTCTTCAAGATTAAAAAGAGATTTATTTAACAGATTTGGTAGCAATGCATATGCTTTTGAAGAACTAGTAGCCGAAATTTCATCGGGCTTTTTATGTACTATGTTAGAACTTGTTAAACTTCCCACCCCTAACCATGCTAAATATATTAATAATTGGTTAGAAGTTTTGAAGAGTGATAAAAAAGCTATTGTAAAAGCTTTTGCATTAGCCCAAAAATCTAGCGATTTTATTTTACAATTTGAAGAAAAGAAAAAGATTAAGAAAGTAGCTTAGTTTTAACCCCTATTTAAGCCCCTATATTGGGGCTTAATTGGGGGTTAAAGGTAAAACCCAATATAAACAATAACCATATAAGGGGCTTAAAATGAACTTTTTAATATTCATTACTAAAGTATTAATAATACTAGCTTATTTAATTATGGGGCTTTTTATAATAGATATAGCCCCTACTACAATAATAAAAGATATGAACTTTATAGATTATTTTATTTGTTCAATTGGTACTATGTTTATAATAGTATCTTTTTATTTATTCCATGTTTTTAGCCAATTAAATAAATAATTTGTTTTATTATATGGGAAATTATTATATAATTTAAAGATAATTAGAAAAGGGGAAATTATGAAACTATTAGATACAAAACAAAGTAATACAAAAGTTAGAAAATCTTTAAAATATAGCAATTGGAAAGGTATAAACCCAAAAAATACCGATTTTGCTAGTTTATCATTAATGCCTGATTACAAAATTTGTGGGGGGTCTAAATCGGCTGGATGTATGGAATTATGTTTAAAGGGGTCGGGATTTGCTAAAATTTTTAATTCGGTAAATATTGCCCGACAAAATAAAACAAATTTTTTGTTAAATGATAAAATTGGTTTTGTTCATCAATTAGATAAAGAATTATTTAATTATAATAAAAAATGCGTAAAGAATAATAAAAAGGGTTTTGTTAGATTAAACACTATTAGTGATTATCCATTTTATAAAACGGGTTTAATGGAAAAAAACAATAATTTAGAATTTATAGATTATACTAAAATAGCTAAAAGATTATTTGAACAATTACCAAGTAATTACCATTTAATTTTTTCATTTTCGGGGCGTAATCAATATTCTAATCAAGTTAGGTTAGCTTTAAAAACGAAGTTTCCTATTTCTGTTGTTTTTTATGATGAATTCCCAAAAACATTTTTGGGGCGTGAAGTTATTAATGGGGATAAGAGCGACTTAAATAATGCTTTATCTTTTAATAAAATTGTGGGCTTAACATTTAAAGAAATTGATAAGGACACTTTTAATGAGTTTAAAGATAATGATTTTATTGTTTATAATCATCAATTAGATTTTTATAATAAAAAGTTTTTAAATTAACATAATAAGGGGGCTTAAATGCTTAAAACATATTTAATTAATAAAGTTAAAAAAGAATATTCATTTATTAAAATGGACTGTTTAAAACAGTTTATAGATGAAATTGATTTAAATCATTTTTCAATAATAGAATTATTAACTATATATAATAAATTACAGGGGGAAAAAAGTTTAAATAAATTAAATAAAACCTTTGGAAAATTAAAAATTCCTAATGAATTATTTGATTTTAAAAATGAATATAAAGAAAATTTTAAACTAACAAAAAAAGAAGTAAAAGAGATTATTAAAAAGGGGTTAGAAAATGACTAAAAAAGAACTATTAGAATATTTAATTGTTTTTATATTAGGTATATTTTTTATTATAGCTTTTATAAATCCGATATCTAAAGATTATACAATATGGAATTTAATTTATATTACAAAAGATTTATATAATTAATATATTTTTTGTTTTATTGTATGGGATATTATGATAATATCTATTATATTAACTAAAAAGGAGTACCGAAAATGATAAAATTGTCTGATAAGTTTCAAGAAGTTGAATTATTTATAGGGGAAATAATGCCCGAAAAGTCCGATACCGAAATAATAAACGAAGTCCGAAATGAATTTATGTTTAATATTTATGTAGATCATGCAAAAGATTTACTTCAAGAATTTAGGGGAGAAACCCGATTAGACCGATTGTATTCATAAAAGGTTGACTAAATAATATGATGTATGTTAAACCAAAAATGCATGATACAACTAAATCAGGAACTTGTATTATCGCCCAAGTCGGAAGTAATTTTATCCTCCCCTTTATTACTTCCGACAATTTTATAATCGCCCTCAATAAAAGCAGATGGATATTGTTTCCGAATCTCCGAAAGTCTAGCTACAATTTCATCCCGACTAAGTTTGTCAAGTTGATGAACAATAGTGTTTTGTCTGTTATCAGTAGAAAGACCTCCAAGTGCCGATCTTATTTTTTCTGCATTGATAGATGCAGAAAATTGACCATCTTCCTCTGCACCCCGACTCAAGTCCGAAAGTCTTTTAAGTTGACCCATGAGGGTAACTCCATATTTCTTTTCTCGAACTTCTCGGAGTTCTTTAAGGTGTTGGGTAACAAGTGGAAAATCTTTACCATTCAAAAGAAGACTAGCCGTTTTATTAGCTTGTCCATGAGAATAGCCCGATCTTCTAGCACACTCGGAATTGGAGTAAATACCCTCCATAATGAGTTCACAAAACTTCTTTTGTCTATTTGTAAGAAACTTTTCTTTTGGCATAATAAAAATACTATAGTGTTTCTACCATATTTTTTCAATTTAAAAACGGAAAAAAATGTCTTGACTTCACTCGTAACCTTTTTCAAGTGTAGAAAGTGTAACCAAAGTGTAACCAATAACCCTATAGCTGATAAGGGTTTGAGTAGTGTTTCTACACTTTCTACACTTTCTACACCTATATTTGAAAAAAAAATAATTTTAAAAAAATATGACAGAAACCCTATTACTAAAACTTTTTTGTTGACAGGGTATGGGATAAAATGTTAATTGTTAGGAATAAGTGGAGATTTATATGAAACAAGAAGAATTACCAATGCACCATGAACCATGTTTCGAGGACATTGTAATAAGAAGAACTAAGCAATGTATTGATGAGGGTTATTTCAAAGATTGGGATAGTTCGTATCAAGCCATGACGGAGTTCTTACAATTTGAACTAAAAAATGAAAGAGAGAAGAATAATGCAAAATTATAATAATCCAATTGACGAATTAAGAGAAAATTTAATCAAGGCTTTTAAACCTGTAGAGGAGTTTAGAAGTAAGATGGATGATTACTATGATGAATTTGGTAAGCCATCCGAAAGACCACCTTTTGGCGAGGCAGTTTTAGAGATTGAGGGATTAGTAAATGAAGAAGTTTCTAAGCTTGTTAAGGGTGGGAATATTGAATTAGCCAATAAGTTAAAGATGTGTATGAAAACTTTGAAGAGGGGTTTCTAATTATGGAAAATAAAAACCTCCGAGTTGATGTTGATTATGTAATAGGAAGACTTGAGGAAATTGTAAACTCGGTCTTCTTGCATACGGATGCAGAAGAATTTTTAAATGAATTAAAAGAAAATAATAAAAATCATATGCAGAAGAATAAAAACCATAATGATGCAGAAAATAACTTTTACGATGTCCATGATACCATGGACATTAACAAACTAACTAAGGAGATATTAAATGCAAATTAAAACTTTAGAAGTAAAAAATATTAGTCACTATGCAAGAGGTTCGGAAGAAACACCTTGTTATAATGCAACTGTTTATATTAATGGCAAAAGAGCCATTGAGGTTTCAAATGAGGGACATGGTGGAATGGACAGGCAAGACACATATCCAAACATTGAAGAAAGATGTTTAGTCCAACAAGCCAATGAATGGTGTATTAAAACTTATGGCAAGAAAACTCATAAGTATATGAGTAATGGAGAAGAAAAATCTTTTGAAATTGAAATGGATTTAGAACATGTTTGTCAGGATGCTTTATATGATTGGCTTGACAAAAAAACTCTTAAAAAAGATTTAAATGCTAAGTTTTTATGCCAAGAAGATAAGGAACTTTTTGCTTACAAAAAACCTAGAGGCTATGACGAAGATGAGTTCAAATCAGTTTTAAGAAATAGACATCCAAAAGCAACCTGTTTAAATTTTATACCTTTTGAGGATGCTCTTAAATTATATAAGGAGTTTGGTTAATGCCTAAAACAATTTCCAAATCACAAAGAACTAAAATGGTTATGAGTATTGATGATCTTTATGGAAGAGTTAACGAACTTTTTGAACTCTATGATGAGGGAGAAATGAATGAGATCAAAGCACATAAACTTTTTGGAGAATGTTGCGTTAATTTTTTATGTAAAGGTAATGAAATATTAGGAGGAAAAACATGAAAACAATGTTTTATTACTATGATCATGCTCATGGATATGGTGGAACTATTGGACAGTTTGGAGAGTTGATGGATTTCATTGATAACTCTTATGATAAGGATAGATTCACAATTCAAGATTGTTGGGATAGTCACAAACAATGTTGCAAAGATAATGATAACCCTATTGAGGAGGACTAAATGACAGTTAAAATAACAACTCCGACTTTCTTAGAGATTCAATCTCAAATAGCAGAATGGTTAATGATTTCAGAATTAGGAGATGAGAAATATAAAACCATGCTTGTGAAAACGGAGGATGAAGAAAGATATACTGATGAGGGTCAAGATATCTTTAACGACAAGTACGATGATGTTGAACAATTTTTATTAGGTTATTTTGAAAAGGAGGACTAAATGAATTTTGATCATGAAGAATTATTTCTTTTAGAAGAAGTTCTTAATTATCAAGCGGACATTATTTTGAATGACACAGATGATCATGGAATTATTCAAGTAAAGAATTTATGTAAACTATTAAAATTAATCAGGGAGAAAAAAAATGGGTAGAAAATCTAAATGGGAATTGGAGCAAGATAAAATAAAAGCCACAAGAAAAAAGGCTCTTAAAAATCTTACTGAACAACAATTAAAGGCACTTAATAAAACATACAAAGCATTAGAAAATGCTTTACATAATATCAGAGAGATAGATGATCTTTATGTATCAGACGTAAGAGAATTAGATCATTCTTTTTGGAGGCTTAAACATGAATTTAATTTGGGAGAAAAATAAATGGGTAGATATTATAATGGAGATATTGAGGGTAAATTTTGGTTCGGTGTTCAAAGTTCTAATGATGCTGATTACTTCGGATGTGAGGGCGAGTCTCATCACATAAGTTATTATTATCATGAGGGACATTTAGATCAAGTAAAAGAGGGGATCAAAGATTGTAAAAATGCTTTAGGAGAATATAAAAAGCATTTAGATAACTTCTTTAAAACCGATGGCAATGACGGATACAATGATAAGATGTTAACCGATTTTTTAGATAAGAATGTTATTGGTAGTCGCATTCATACCGAGAACGGAGTTAAGTTCTTTTTAGAATGGTATGCAAGACTTGATCTTGGAAAACAGATTCTTAAATGCATCAAGGACAATGGAGAATGTAGCTTTGAGGCAGAATTATAAGGAGGTAAACATGGCTAGAAAATACAAGAGGAAAACACCAAACATAACACATAATGGTATAATAAATGTATGGGATTATGTGTCGTTTGAAGATTATCCAAACGAATATGGTAAAAGAATTTACTTAGATATACCATCATTAGTAGATGCCTCCGAGCATGAACTACAAAGTAATAAAAAATATAAAAACTTTGAAGTTGAGTCTCATGGTGTAAAAAGGTGGGAGTGTTAAATGAGTAAACGAGGAGATAAGACAGGTCAAAGAATAAGGAATTCTATTCTTGACCTACATCTTCAAATTAAAAAAGAAAATAAAAATAAGACAAGGCAAGAACTAGGGGGGGATGAAAGATTTGAAGATCATCCTCATGCTGACAGAGACAAGGACATAGGTAGAGTTAAAAGAATATCTACGTCTACAATTCAAAATAGAAATAGGGAGTGAAGTAATGAGTTTTTATGATGGAATGAAAGTAGAAGATTTTGTAAAAGATATTCCTGACGATACGATCTTAATTGAAGTTCGAGGAGGGATGGTAAGTGATGTTCACAATGATTCCAATGGATATATGTTATTTGATTGGGATTCTATTGGAGAACAAGACACTATGGATTTTCATAAAGAAGTTTTAAAAAAATTATTGGAGAGATAAATGAGAAACCATATAGACCTTTGTTCGGGGATCGGTGGCTTTGCACTAGGATTCTCGTGGAGTAATTTAAATACTAAACCCAAACTATTCTGTGATACAGAAGAATGGTGTAGGAAAGTCATAGCCAAAAACTTTCCTAATGTACCAATAGCAAATGATGTAAAGGAGATTGCAAGTGACCCAAAAAGATTTATTCAAGAAAGACCATTCATCCTCACAAGTGGCTACCCATGTCAACCTTGGTCAGTCGCAGGTCATAGGAGAGGCGAAGAAGACCCTCGCCACATCTATCCGTACATCCAAAGAATTGTTGAACAAGTCAGACCCACTTTTACAGTTTACGAAAATGTTTATGGACACTTCTCCATGGGACTTGACGAGGTTCTCTTTCAAATGGAAAGCATTGGTTACGCAACGAGGACGTTTGTGTTTCCGTCTAGTTCAATCGGAGCTAGGCACAAAAGGGACAGGGTTTGGATCATTGGAAGAGACATGGGCGACCCCCAATACAATGGATCATCTTCCACCGAGATCGGAGGAGGCAACGAAGAAATTGCAGAATGGACACAGAAAGGGGAGAAAAAGACCGAGCAATCTAAGGGAGCAAGTAGACCCCAACACAGTCAAACTATATCCGACTCCGAGAGCCTCGGATGTGGAGGGGGGAATGGCATCGAATGTGGAGATCAACAACGGAAGATTCTCGAGGAAGAACAAGGACGGAGTTCGTTGGGGAGTGAAGTTGAGGGATGCCGTGAATCACATGGAGAGTTTTCCGACACCAAGAGCCTCGGAGTACAAAGATTGTGGAGCAGTTGGGAGCAAGAGTCAGATTCACATGGAGAAGAGATCATATCTTTGTGCGAAGATCAAAGATCCCCAGAAACCATCTGGAAAGTTGAACCCTGTGTGGACAGAGTGGTTGATGGGTTACCCAAAAGGGTGGACAGAATTAAAGGATTAGGCAATGCCATATGTCCTCAAAATGCAATGATAATAGCTAACGCAATTAATAGGAGTTTATAATGGAAGCAAGAAATAAAATATATAGGTCTTATATTGAAGAAAATAAAGTGGATATATTAGGTATTGATGATTTAGGTATTAATGTGATTGAAGTTGCTTTGTCTGACTTAGTGCTTGATTTACAAAATGTATTAAATTTTCATGATTGTGATGAAACAAAACCACCAATAGATGTAAAAGATAGATTTGACAAAGCTAATGAATTGTTAAGGGTAATTAAAGACAGGAAAGAGGAATAAGAATTGGTTAAGTGGTTGGCAACTTGATTGGAAAACTAGTGCGAAGATAGAGTATCGTTTAGCTTAAATGCTGTAGATGTCTTATATTAAACCCACCCACATATCTTTTCGTGGTTTTTTATAAGGAGAATGTTCGTTGCCGTAATTATTATTGGGCAAAATCTACGGAAATCTATCACTTTATATACTTTTATGGGAGTATCTGTATAATAAAAGGAAAACAAGGAGAGTATGATGGAAGATAATCATTTACAAGAAACTCAATTAGAACATGATCCTATATTTAGATCGGATGTTTCTTGGAAACAAGCCGTACAGAAAATTGAGACAGTCCTCAACGATGTTTGTAAAGATTATGAAAAAGATGGTCATCCTTATTATGCAGATTCTTTAAGAACTTATTGGCGAAGAATCTTGAAAGGATAAAAATGGTAGAGGCAATAATAGTTGTCTGTTGGGTTGAATTAGGTAAGTCAATCTGTGACACAAAAATAGTAAACAGGTACAACACTTCGACATCTTGTTGGAAAGAATACAGTACAGAAAAACAAAAACTGAAGAACAGATATAAAATAGAAAAAAGAAGTTCTATTGTTTCATATGGAGGGTGTTTTTAAAAATGTTTAAAGCAATGATATTAATCTGCACCTTGTACCCTGTATCGGGAACTGATGAAAATTGTTGGGAGATTCATGACATGATCGCCCCAAAAGGATACATTACTGAAGAGCAATGTATGGGTAGGATTCATGAGATGGTAGACGCAGTAAGAAGTATTGTGCCACCACCTTATAAAATTCAATATAAATGTGATAAAACAATGGAGAGGACATAAGGAAAAAATGAATTGTGAAAAATGTAATAGTTCTACATCTGTTGTGGATAGTAGACCTCAAGAAACATCTGCCATTAAACGAAGACGTAAGTGTAGTGCTTGTGGATATAGATTTAATACGATAGAACAACTTTTAACAGAGACAACAGTTGTAAAAACAGTTGTTGTAAAAGAAAAAGTAAAGATAAGCAAACCTAAAGTAAAACCTCTTGATCCATTTGATGATCCAAGTTATTTGGAAACATTAAGTGATTACGAACTTGAAGAATTAATAGGAGGATAAATTTGGAGAAGAACAAAATGACTAAAGAAGTAGATTACGAATGGCAAAAAGAACCCGAAGTGACCCCCGAAGTTAAGTCTCATTGTCTCCCCCGATGTCCCCGATGTCAGGGAACATTGCAGACAATGAATGTACATGGACACGAACAATGTGTCTTGTGCCACAGTATTGTGGATGACTGTTGCCAAGGGGCACAATTAAAATGAGTGACAACATAATAAAGTTTCCTTATAAAATAAAGAGGACAGAGAAACCTGTTGAAGCTGTTTGCGATCTTGCTGCACATTCTTTTGAAGAGATTGTTGTGATGGGATCAACTAAAGACGGACAGATACAGATGATAACAACAATGAAGAGTAGTGCCGATGTCTTGTGGGCATTAGAAAATGCAAGATTCGCTATCATGCAGGGCTTAGAAGAGGAGGAAGAATATGAAGAGCACTAAGAATGGCAAACAAAAAATACATACTATCGGTGGAGATAACGTCATCAACTTTCCCAAACCATCCGCACCTAGCAGTAGCAGTAGCGAAAAAGATGTGGAGTCTGGGGCACGATACACAATCCATTTCGAGCCAGATTGGGACACCGATGAAAACGATACTCCAGATAGCACGGCTTGAGGAGTGGAAGAGAGAGAAACGTAATTCTTTAGACGGATGTAATGGGTATTGGGGACCTTTCTTGACAACAGAAGAAGAAAGTGAACTACCCGAATCAGATTGGAGAGGTACAGATCATCCCGATGCCGTGAAGCCCGAACCTAGATATAAAGAAAAATATGTAGAAAGGTCTTCGGCTGCATCAACTCTAGCATGGACAGAGGACATATATAAGTAAAGGGGACAAGATGAATTTTAAATACAAGACAAAGCCGTATGCTCATCAAGAGGAGGCTTTGAAGAGAAGCTTTGACAAAAAAAATTATGCATACTTCATGGAAATGGGTTGTGGCAAGTCAAAAGTCTTATTAGATAATATATCCTGGTTAAACGAAAACAAAAAAATAGACACGGCTATTATTGTTGCACCGAAAGGTGTTTATATGAATTGGAAAAATTCAGAAATACCAACTCACTTACATGATGATGTTGATCCCAACATATATATATGGAGGGCTATGGCAAATAAGAAACAAAAGACTGAATTAATGGAAGGTGTAAAGAACAGAGATAAGTTTAGAATATTATTAGTAAACATAGAATCTTTTGCCACAACAAAAGCAGTAAAGTATTTAGAATCTTTTGTGCATAGAAGTAACTTCTTATTAGCTATAGATGAATCGACAACTATAAAGAATCCGAAAGCAAAAAGAACAAAAGCATTAATGATGTTTGGACAAAGTGCTTTGTATAAGAGAATACTTACAGGCTCTCCTGTAACTAAGTCTCCATTAGATTTATTTTCTCAATGTTCTTTTCTAAGTTATTCATTGTTAGGCTTTGATAACTATTGGGCTTTCCAAGGTAGATATGCAATCATTAAGCAACAAAGAATGGGTGCTCATACTTTTCAACAAGTGGTTGGTTTTAAAAACTTAGATGAACTATCCGATAAATTAAAAAACTTTTCTTTCAGAGTAACAAAGAAAGAAGCATTAGATTTACCACCGAAGATATATACTACTAGAGATGTAGAACTAACATCAACTCAACAACAACACTATAAGACAATGAAAGAAAGTGCCGTTGCTTTCTTAGAGGATGGTGGCTTAGTTAGTGCTCCCGAAGTAATGACAAGATTACTTAGACTTCAACAATTATTATGTGGCTATTTAGTTAACGATGATGGAGAGATAGTTGAGATAGCTAACAATAGAATAAATACGATGATGGAAGTCATTGAAGAAATGGAAGGTAAGATTATTATATGGTCTAGGTTTCGTCATGACATAAAAAAGATTAAGAAAGAATTAATCAAAACCTATGGATCGGGAAGCACAGTCACTTATTATGGAGACACCTCACAAAAAGACAGAGAGGATGCAATCTTCAGATTTCAAAACGATACAACAACTAGATTCTTCGTAGGTAATCCTCAAGTCGGTGGCATGGGTATTACCTTACACGCAGCAACTAATATGATTTATTATTCTAACGACTTTAATTTAGAGACAAGAATACAATCGGAAGATAGGGCTCATAGAATGGGTCAACATAAATCTGTTTTATATGTTGATTTAATAGCACCAAAAACAGTTGATGTTCACATCGTAAAAACTCTGCTGCAGAAAGAAAAATTAGCAGGGAAAACATTAGGAGAAGAAGTAGCCGAGTGGCTAAAAATTTAACTTTACTAAAGGAAAGACTAATGGCAGATGGAATGAAAATGATAGGACACACAGGTGAATCTCTTACTGTGCATGTCTTAGCAAAAATGGGGATATACGCATATAGTATCAAACACGATGGCACAGATGTTATAGCAATTGGAGGTAATGGACTACCACTTTCACAAAGGATAGAGGTAAAATCTTCTGAAGATATGGCAGAACCAAAGAAAAATTTATTTAGCTTTAGTTGTTCTAGGGGTGCAAATCCGAAGAGATGGTACAAAAAAGAAGACTGCGACATACTTGCTTTTGTGTCACTTTTAGATGAATCAATTATCTTTAAGGCAGTAGAAGACATACCGATGGTAACTAAGAAGATACACCGAAGAGATTTTCAAACTGAAGGTATAACAAACAAAACCTGGTCTGAAGCTTTGAATAAAAGTTTTAAATCAACAAATTCTTTAACAGAAAATCTTATCAAAAAAGATGAGAATTTATTTGACAATATAGAAAATACTAGGCATAACTAAGAAAAGGGAGTAAACAATGAAAAAAGATTATAGAGTTTATGTAGTTAAAACAACTCTTCAAGAGTATTTTGTTGAAGCAGAAAACGAATATGAGGCAAAAAATGATCTCACACTTCATAGAACAATTTTAATGGAGTCTGATTTACATGAATCAACTATATCAGCCGAACTTAGAAATGGAGGCGATTAACATGGATCCAGATAGATGGAAATCAGTAGCAGTTCCGATTAAGACATGGGACATGCTAAAAGAATTGTCGGAAGACAATGAAAGATCAATAGGTGGTCAAATTTCTTTTCTCACAAAACAAGAATATTTGTGGAAAAAGAGTCAGACAAATCCTGTTGACAAACAAGAAGCCAGAGGGTAAAACCTTTAAACCAATACCGAAGGGTATAAACTTTAAACTAGAAGGAGAGAAAGATGAGTGATGTGTTTTCACTTTTTGAAGAAGATGTAGCCAACCCGGATGCATTTAATAAAGTTAGCAAGGAAGGTTCTTCTAAGCTATCTAACTTGATTCGGCAATCTGTTGATCTTGATAAGCAAGTCAAAGATGCCGAACAATATCTTAAAGACTTACAATACAAAAAACGAACCATTGATGAAGAAGATATTCCATCATTAATGGAAGAGATTGGTGTTGAAAGTCTTACTGTTGACGGCAACAAAGTTTCTATAGAAAAATATGTATCGGCTCGTATTCCTGAGGATAGGAAGAGTGAAGCTTTTGGTTTCATTCGTTCTATTGGCGAAGGCGATATAATTAAGAACGAAGTTGTTGTCGGCTTTGGAATGGGTCAGGACAATGTAGCGGGAGCCGTGGTTGATGATTTACGCAATCAAGGATTATCCCCTGCTCAAAAGACTCATATACATCCAATGACGTTAAGGACTTGGGCGAAGAACCGAATAGAGAAGAATCAAGAAATTGATTTTGATATGTTCGGAATTTATGTTGGTAATCGTGCAAAAATAAAAGGAGCTAAATAATGAGCAATGCACTAGCAGAAAAAGTAACTACAGATGTAGTTATCCCGAATCTTTCATCTTTACTAGAGGAAGAGGCAGGGGCAGGACTTGAGAACTTTGGTACGGAAGATATGCAAATACCTTTTATAAGGATTTTGCAGGCATTGTCTCCTCAATTAAATAAGCAGGACTCTTTATATATAAAGGGTGCCGAGCAGGGGGATATCTTCAATACTGTTTCTCAACAAGTATACAAGGCAGATCAAGGAGTGATCGTTGTACCTTGTTTCTTTGAGAAGAAGTTCTTGGAGTTTGCACTAAGATCAAGTGGTGGTGGTTTTATAAGAGAACTATCTCACGATGATAAAGACATTGGTCTTACAACTCGTGAAGGGGCTGCAGAGATTTTGCCGTCTGGGAATGAGTTGGTTAGAACTCATCAACATGTTGTGATGGCTATGGATCCCGAGACTAAGATGGGAGCCCCTGCTATTCTTGATATGAAGAAGACACAACTTAAAGTGTCTCGTAGATGGAATACTCTAAAGAATGGTATAAGATTACCTTCGGGTAAGCCTATGCCACTATACGGAACTGCATGGAATATTCAAACCATTGCAGAGAGTAACGATCAAGGTAGTTGGTATAACTATAAGATCGAAAGAATGACCGAGGTATCTAAAGAACTAGAAGCTATGATGTTAGAGGCTAGAACTATGTACCTAAGTTTTAGGAAAGGAGAAATTAAAACGGCTTCTGCCCCTGCGGATGAGATGCAATCTGCACAGAAAGATGACGAAATACCGTTTTAATTAATCAGAGCCGTGGCTATGTCCTCCAAGTCACGGCTCTTTTCTTTATGGAGTGAAGAGTGAATTTAGCAGAAGAATTATTACAAGCCTTTATTGGTTTTAGTACGGCTCATGGTCAGACCGAAGTATCACAAGAACGTACCGCAGGAAAACAAAAGGCAAAATCATTTATAGTAAGAAATCCTCTTACATTACAATTAATAGAAGGTCATATAAAAGGCACAAAAGGTGTTGGTGCTATACCTATTAATGAAGAAAACAAATGTAAGTTTGGTGCTTTAGATATAGATCAGTATCCATTAGATCATAATAAATTAGTAGATAAATTAGAGGAACTTAAAGTTCCGTGTATCGTGTGCCGTAGTAAATCTGGAGGTGCACATATATTCTTTTTCTTTAAGGAGTGGATGAGTGCAGGAGATTTTAGAGACAAAGCTGCGGAGATTTCTTCAGCACTTGGGCATGGTCGGTGCGAGATATTCCCAAAGCAAGAACAGATTCTTGTCGAAAGGGGGGATGTTGGTAACTTTATTAATCTTCCGTATTTTGATTCAGAGCAAACACTCCGATATGCAATACTCAAAAGAGATGAGGAGTATATTGAAGCATCGCTACAACAATTCATTGAAGAGATACAAAAAGTCCAGACGTTACCGAAGGACTTTCTAACATTACCGATAGGTGGTCCTGTTGATTTATTACCTAATTATATACCTTGCCTTAGAACTAAATTAGCTATTGGTGTATTTGAAGGAGAAAGAAACAGAACAGCATTTCAACTAGGAGTTTTTCTACAAAGGCTTGAACCAGGGAATTGGAAAGCAAAGTTTGAAGAACATAATGTAAGAGACTTTCATCCACCCCTATCAGCATCTGAAGTTGTAGCTATACAAAACACATTAGAGAAAAAAGAATATCAGTATCTTTGTAAAGAAGAACCTATGGCATCACATTGTAATCAAGGTGTTTGTAGAACTATGAAATTAGGTATTGGTGCTACATCAATGCCAAGTATAAGCGGTTTATCTGTTATTTTATCAGAGCCAAGATTATGGTTTGTAGATATTGGTGGACAAAGATTAGAGATAACAACAGAAGAATTACAAGCACCTCGTTTGTTTCAAAGAGCATGTATGGAACAGTTAAAGGTTATGCCCCCGAAACTAAAAGATTCTGATTGGGAGATAACAGTTAATGATCTCATGGAGAAATGTAATGAAATACAAGTCCCCGAAGAGTTAACATATAAAGGTCAGTTCATATCAATACTAGAGGCATATTGCACAGGTCGTGTTCAAGCACAAACATTTGAAGAAGTCATGTTGGGTAAGCCCTATACCGAAGTAGAAGAAGGAAAAACTTTTTTTAGGCTAGATTCTTTAATGGAATATATGAGACAGAAAAAGTTTGATAGCTATACAAGAGCACAAGTTCAAGAACGATTAAAAGAAATAAATAATGAAGAAAGTTCTATTGTTAAAAAATTTAAAACATCAGCAGGAAAATGGAAGTCTGTCAGAGTTTGGTGGATACCCGAGTTTGTTTCCGAAGTTGAAGTAAGTAGCATAGAAGTTGAGACAGGGGAGGTGCCTTTCTAATGGAAGTATTAGTAGCTTTTTGTATTATTTTAGTTGAGGAATCAAGATATAAGGGTGGAAAATCAATTTGTAATTTTTGGAACCCTGGTGTTGAGTTTAAAACATATGAAGAATGTATGAAAGATAAAAAATTAATCGAAGATTATATAGTGGAAGAGGCTTGGAAAATTCATCCAAAGGCAGTCAAAATATATGCAAAAGGAGTTTGTGGAGAGAATGCGAAGTGATAAAAAGCACGACATTTGTATTGAAGTTTTAAATCAGTATTTAGATGTTTTTAAAACAGTTGAAAGATCAATGAGAAAGCTACCTGCATCTCTTACTCAAAAAGAAAGAGTGGAACTAACTTACTATCAAGAGATGGTTAGAAATATAAAAATGGTTAAAGATTATATAGATAAAAGAACTGAATCTGTGGATTGGGAGAGTTATAATTAATGGAAACTGTAATCTTCGGTCCCCCTGGTACAGGTAAAACTACAACATTAATTGATATAATAAAGAAGTCTATCCAAGATGGTATGGATCCAACTAAGATTGCATTCATGTCTTTTAGCCGTAAAGCAGCAACTGAAGCTAGAGATAGATCTGCTATTGAACTCGGGCTAGATACAAAGCAAATGATTTATTTTAGAACATTACATTCTCTTGCTTTTACTTGGTTAGGTTTAGAAAGTAAAAGAGTGTTTAAGGGATCGGACTATAATGAACTTGGTAAACTTGTTGGACTAGAGTTTAGATCATCTCCTACTCTTAATATAGAAGAGGGACCTTTGTTTCAGATAGGTGCAGGTGGAGATAAATATATGTCCATAATTCAAATGGCTCGTGTTAGAGAAGTATCTTTGGAACAACAATTCAATGATACTTGGGATCACACATTACATTGGCAACAATTAAAAGTATTAGATAAAGCATATAGTGATTTTAAAGAAGCTAAGAACAAATTAGACTTTGTTGATATGATACAAAAGTTTATAGAACAAGGAACATCTCCTAGTTTTGATCTACTTATAATAGATGAAGCACAGGATTTAGCACCATTGCAATGGAAGATGGTAAAGGAAGTTTTAGTTCCTAATTCTAAAAGAATATATTATGCAGGGGACGATGATCAAGCTATCTATACTTGGATGGGCGTAAATGTAAGAGACTTTTTAAATTCATGTAGAGACAAATTGTTCTTAACAAAATCGTTTCGTGTACCAAGTGCCGTGCATGATTTTTCACAAAGTCTTATTAGAAAAGTCTCTACCAGACAAACAAAGAATTGGCAACCCACTAAAAAAGATGGCACTATAACATGGCATCGAGATATACTTGATGTAGACTTAACTAGTGGCGAATGGTTGGTACTTGCGAGAACTAATTATATTACGAACAAAATATGTAATCGTCTTAAAGAAGATGGCTATCTCTATTGGAGAGAAGGCACTGGTTGGTCTGTTTCCCCAAATGTTATTAATGGAATAGAGGTATGGCTTAAACTATGCAAAAACAAAAGCTTGTCTACATCAGAACTACAAAGTTTTGCGAAGATTTTAGATCCAAGTATTATAACAAGATCAGGAAGAAAAGCATTATTGTCCTTAGATGCCGAACAAACTTATACTCTAGACGACATTATAAACAAGTGCAATTTGAACGCTACACACGAGACACCTTGGCAGAAAGTCTTAAAAGTCTCGGATCAAGAAGTTGCATATATAACATCAGTGAGGAGAAGGGGAGAGAAAATACTGACAGGGACTCCGAGGATTCGGATATCGACAATACACAAAGCAAAAGGTGGCGAGGCGGATAATGTAGTCTTGCTACTTGACTCAACTAGAGCTTGCATGGAAAGTCTTGATCAAGATTCTGAGATAAGAACTTTTTATGTAGGTGCAACTCGTGCTAAAAAATCATTACACTTAATAGAATCAACAAGTAAATATGGATTTAACATATGACAAAGATATGGTTCTTACAAAAAAATGAAGAAGGCACAATATTTTGGGACAGTTATGTTCACAATGAATGCACATTATTAGATACAACAACGGAGAATCCTTTTGACAAACAAAAACAGAGAATATTTTTTAAAGGAAGCAGAGAGACTAATTAATGGTCAAAGAGCCAAAGAGTACGGACCTGCAAAAAAGAATCATCAACGTATAGCTGATATATGGACTATCTTGCTAGACAAAAAACTTAATGATCGTATTACACCAGAAGAAGTTGTTGCTTGTATGATAGGTGTCAAGGTAGCTAGACTTGCCGAAGACATATCTAAGGACGATTCTTGGACGGATGTTATTGGATACGCAGCCCTCGGTGGAGAAATAATAAATGACAAAACATGATCAATATCATTTACTAGATCAAGATATTAAAGATGTTTCCTGGGGGAATGTAGATTCTGATTGGGAGCCACCTCAAACTTTTCCAGATTTATCTCAATACGAAACAGTTGCTATTGACTTAGAAACAAAGGACTCAAATCTTTTAACTCTTGGACCTGGTTGGACAAGAAAAGATGGATATGTGATAGGAGTTGCTATTGCAGCAGGAGATAGTTCTTGGTATTTTCCTGTCGCACATAAGTCTGGGAATATGTCAAAGAACATAGTTTACAAATGGCTACAAAAATTATGTAATGACGAAAGTATAACTAAAGTTTTTCATAATGCTTTATATGACTTAGGGTGGTTAAGAGCAGAGGGTATAGAAGTCAAAGGTAAAATTGTAGACACGATGATTGCTGCTCCTTTACTAGATGAAAATAGGAAGTGGTATAACTTAAATTCTCTTGCTCGTGACTATTTGGGAAAATTTAAAGATGAAAAACTATTAAAATCCGCAGCGGATGAGTTTGGAGTTGATCCTAAATCTGGTATGTGGCAATTACCTCCTAGATATGTTGGTAAGTATGCCGAACAAGATGCCTTGATTACCTTAAAACTTTGGGAAGATTTAAGTAAAAAAATAAATCAACAGGAATGCTCAAGCATTTTTCAATTAGAAACTAGTTTACTACCTGTACTGTTTGAGATGAAAACAAAAGGTGTTCGTGTCGATGTAGAAAAAGCACACCAGACTAAAAAAGATTTAACTAAAATAGAAGAATCACTTATACAAGAGATAGTCAAAGAAACTGGAGTCACGGTTGAACCTTGGGTCGCCACATCTGTAGCAAAGGTCTTTGATGCTGTGGGACTTTCTTATTCTCGCACAGAGAAGTCCGGGGCTCCCATGTTTACAAAACAATTTCTTGCTAATAACTCTCATCCAATTGCTAAAAAAATTATAAAAATTAGAGAGATAAACAAAGCCAATACGACATTTGTTGATACTATACTTGAACATTCTCATAATGGTAGAATACATTGCGATTTTCATCCCCTTCGTTCCGATGGTGGTGGTACGGTTACAGGTCGTTTTAGCTCAAGTAACCCCAATTTGCAACAGATTCCTGCACGAGATCCTGAGATCAAAAAATTAATTCGTGGTTTGTTTATCCCGGAGGAGGGCCACAAATGGGGTTCCTTTGATTATGCATCACAAGAACCAAGATGGTTAGTTCATTATTGTGCCACCTTGACAGGTGTAGATAAACATCCACAGATTGATGACGTTGTTAAAATGTATCATGATGGAAATGCTGACTTTCATCAAATGGTTGCAGATATGGCTAATATTCCTAGAAAACAAGCTAAGACAGTAAATCTTGGTATTATGTATGGTATGGGTAAAGGTAAATTAGCTAATGTTATGGACATAGATATAGACGAAGCTTCATCACTTTTAGAGACATATAATAAAAAAGTTCCTTTTCTAAGATCTTTATCTGAAAAAGCCATGGATCGTGCTGCAAGCACAGGTGTCATAAGAACTTGGTTAGGGCGTAAATGTAGGTTTGATATGTATGAGCCTGTATCCTTTGGATTTAACAGAGCTTTGCCTATGGAAGAAGCCATCAAAGAATATGGAAGTAAAGGTAGACTTAGAAGAGCCTTTACATACAAAGCACTTAATAGATTAATCCAGGGTTCAAGTGCTGACCAAACTAAGAAAGCCATGGTTGAGTGTTACAAAGAAGGCTTATGTCCAACACTAACTGTGCATGATGAATTATGTTTTAATATAGAGAGTCAAGAACAAGCAGACAAGATTGTAGAAATCATGACCACTTGTGTACCTGACTTAAAAGTGCCTTTTGAAGTTGACACTGCTTTATGTAACAATTGGGGCGAAGTAGATTAGTAAGTAGATTTTGCGTACAAATCATGTAGTTCTGACATAGGATCATCTACAGGTTTTTCTTTTTCAAACATTTCATATGCATGAGATCTAATATTTGATCTGTGTATACCTATATCTTTTAGTGTGGCATCATCCAAACTATGTAAAGCTGTAATTGTTCTTCCTATCTTAAATTTATAAAACCAATTTGATAACATTCGTATTTCCTTTTTTATGTTTGTGCTTAACTCTGCATTTTTTATTTATACATTTATTCTGAACAATAGAGAACAGAGCAAAAATGAAAGATATTATTGCTAAAAAGGCATGAATTAATTCTACGGTGGGTATTATAATTGTACAAAAGAGATGACTATTTTAGGTAGGTATTACACCAAAGCCTTACGTTTCAACGATTCTGAGGCATCTGAGAGCCTCGTTTTTTAGCAGATTCCATAATTTCGCTACGTTTTAGGCTAGATAGCTTTGACCACACAGATATTTCATCAAGAGTCCTAAAGCATCCGATACAAATATTATTTTCTATTTTGCAGACGTTTCGGCACGGGCTTACAATAGGCTGTGATCTTTCTGGTCTTGTCATTGGGGTATGGAATCTCTGGTTGTTCGTTTAGTCGTCTAGCAAAATACAGGCAATCATTAACATTTGGAAATGTTTGATCCTGGTTAATTATTATTGTGCCTATCATATAGACTAAAGCAAACTCTATCATTCATCTTTGGTTTTCCAAAAGTATTCATCTGTATCGCCAAGTCTGAATCTTTGACCATTCTCGACTTGATACTCTATTGTACTCACTTTGAAGTCTGGTTGCAATGGCTTCTCGGGTGTTAAAGAATTGTCATAAACCCTCATTCTATTGTTAGGGTATAAACAAAATTGTCCGTTTTTTAATTCAATTAAATTAAATGATTTGTGTTCCGCTGGTGATTCACTGGTAGCATAATCAACTACGTCTGGATCTTGATGATAGTTATCTATCGTACAAATGTATCGACCCATCATTGCACCATGATCCCTAGTAAGAATTTCAAAATCCATCGAGCCTATAAATTGCTTATGAACAGATACCACGCCATAATCCATACAATTCCAAAACTGAAGATTGAAAAGATCCATATCTGGAGTCGGGGTATCTGATCTAGAAACGAATGCAGAAATAGGTAGTTTGTCATACAAAGCACCATAATCAGGAAGGTAAGTTTCAAAGTAAAAACTTCTACCAGGAATAGATTTTGCAGTAACCCATACACCTTTTACAAATTCCCCATGTCCATCTTCAAGATCTCTTAGATATTCTTTTCTAACCCATACATCTACGGAAGGTAAATTACAGATAAGAGTAGACATTAATGCATTGTTTCTTTCGGTATGTCACCAATATTTACTAAGGGTTCTGACATGTAGCTATCGTGATAGTCACCAAAAAAAGTATGACTTCTCATGTGTGTTTCTTTAACAAGTTGTCCTTTTTTTATTTTTAAAACAATAAATTGTTGCATGATTACTGTGTCATCATCTTCTTTTTCTATTGCTCTTTTAAAGGGACCTTCTTCCATTATGTAATACCTTTCGTGTAACCATTTGCTCTTGTGTATGTTAGTACATCTTTTCTATTAGCAACATCATTAACGTAGGATACATGAACCCATCCAGAGTTAGGATCTACACCATCCCAACATTCCAATATTAATTGATCAAAATTTAAATTATTTTCTATATATTTTGCCAAGTCATAATTACTTACACCATAGATTTCTATGTCTGCTGCTTCTCCATCACAATGTTGTGAGGTTGGTTTTGAACCTATGGCTTCACACAAGGCAACACTTCGATAGCCCGAGTTAATATTAATTGGTTTACCGAATGCAGATCTAACTCTTTCTAATACATTATGACACAACTCTACCATTGCTATGGTATGTATTTCGTTTGGATTGTTTTGTATCCCTTTTCTTTCTGCTGTTTGTGATTTAGTAAATTCTGTTAAAGAAAAATTATCTGATAGCTTAATCATTGACTTCCTACTGCTGCTCTAGTTGCTTGGTTTGGAACTAAGATAGGGTTCACATTACCACGAGCCTGATTATATATGTTTCTAAGTTGAGTATCAACATTTACTTCGGGCACCATGGATCGTGTTTCTTGAACAGGAGCAGAAGAAACAGCTTGTTCAACGACTTCTTGAGTTTCTTCTTGTCCTCTTTGAAGTCCTTCAGCACCGAACTGTGCAACCGCTTCATGAGCTTCTTGAAAAGCTAAACCTAATGTGTCGGCTCCTGGTGCTCTTGGACTTGTAGCTACTTTCAAGAAAGATTTACTTCTTAATAATTTAGACATAACAAAAAAACTAGCTGCTGTTGAAAGACCAGCAACAGGATTTGCTATAATCCCAGCTAACGAAAGACCAACAGCGATTGTTGCAGGAGCAAGACCGCCTTTACCTGCGATGGCTTCGTCAGATATTGTAGACATGTTTTTGGCTAATTTGAATAGAAGATCTGTTCTTTCTTTACCGAACATAGCATTTAAAGAATCAGTACCAATCTTGTCTAGTTTAGTTTGTAAAGCCTTCGCTCCACTTCCTGACTTAACTATTTTGATAAAATTTGTTCCTGATGGATCACCTGCACTAGACAATATTTTTTGCATAGCTATTTGTTCAATAGCTTCAGTGCCCTCTGGAGTATTAATAGTGCTCTTTAATCTTGTTATATCCTGTGATCTTCCATTTCTAAATACATAATCAACAACTGAATCTGGATCTTCTAATGTTTTTGTTTTTATTGTATTTAGAAACTTATCTTTTTTAATTAAATCAGCTTCGTCAGTAAGTTGTTTTAGCTTTTGAACAGATTGAGAGATGGGTAAGCCTTCATCTGCTAATTGTTGTAGAATAGCTTCATCAACATTGTCTCCAGAATTATGTACTTGTTTTACAAAATCATCAATTAATTTTGCTTCTTGAGCTTTAAACAAAACATCTTTAGTGTCTCCTAAAGCTCTAACTGATGTTTGAAGTAAAGAACCATTTAATTTACCATTAGGATCTATAGATTTTCTTATTGTCTCTTCAAACCAAGTTTGACCTAAATTTTTTCTAATAGCCTCGCTAATTTGTCCTCCTGTCCTTGCAGCATTATTTACATCATCCGCTAATTTTAATGCTGCTTGCATTTCTTTTTCTACAGTTAATCTTGTAGGATGATCAGCAGGAAGGGTTTGAACGCCATCAAAATTCTTTTGAAGAGTGTCGGTTACATATTTTTTAGCTCCTACTGGTTTGTCATAGCCCTTTACAGCTTTTAAAAAATCAGCTAAATCAGATCCTCTGTTGTTTTGAACTATTACTTCCATATCTTTAATGGGATTAAAACCTAGTCCTTCTTTTGTGTTTTGTATTAATTTAGCTGCTGACGTAGACTTAAAAAATTCAACATTCTCATTATAAAATTTATTTGCTTGTCTTATTCTAACAAAACCTTCAGCTATAGCTGGATCTTTAAAATTTTTTGCAGCAGTTAATTCAGCTTCTTTAAAAGCATTATCCAAAGATGATTTCACTTGAGCTAAAGCAGCACTGTTGTTTCCACCAACAAGATGTGGATCAAAACCAGCAGTATTCAAAGCTGATCTTAAAGAGTTTGCTTCTTCTACTGTAAGCATACCATTTTGATTTTCTGTTAATTCTTTTATTTTTGAAGCCCATTTTGTTTGATCAAAACCTATACCTAAATATTTTTGATCAACAGCTTTTAATGTTTCTAGTATTTGTTTAGCTGGTATTATAGCTTGATTTTTCAATATTTTATTTGCATTTCCATACATTAAATCAACTTGATTTTGAAAAGTTTTGTAAGAAAGATTAATAGAATCTCTCATTTCAACATCATCAGCCCCACCTCTTATAGCTCTTATAACTCTTTGAGTTTGCTCTTGAATTATTGACTGTACTTCGGCTTGTTGTCTTCCAACTTTTAAAGATGCATCATCAAATTGTTTTGATATCTGATCATTTAATTCTTTTTTTAAACCCTCTACTGTTTCGTCAGAAAGATTTAAATCACCTTTTACCCTATTTATTTGATTTACAACATAATTAGCATTAGCTTTTGCAGCACCTCTGTTTGGAAAAACTCCTTCATATATTGCTTGAAGTCTTCCAAGGATCGGGGCACCTGTAGCTTGATCTATGGTTGGACGACCACCGTCCTTAACTATTTGATTTATTCTTGCCCTTGCTTGATCAACAGTTTCATCTCCAACTTTTTGTGGGCCTCTACTTTTTATTAATAAGCCAAAAGCTCTACTTAGCCCACGACCTATAATCTCACCACCACCTGCGAATAAAGATTCATAAAGAGCATCTCTTTTTATCTGATCATCGGTTTGTCGTTGATAGCCTTGTTGAGTCTCCCAATATTCATCTAAAATTTTTGCTCCATAAGCTGATCCAGCAACGATGGGTGCTGAGAATAATATACTAGAGCCACCTGTTAGAATTGATGCACCGATTGCGACAGGTAAAGCGAGTCCTCCCTGTCCAGCAAAATCAACAAAATCATATTTACTAAAACCTTCTTCATCAACAGCAACTTCTTTTCCATCTTGAGTAACTATTAACTCACCTTTAGAATCTTGTCTTACATTACCCTCGCCATAAACATCGTTAAGATAAGCTAATTTTTCTTCTACTGTTTCTTTCTTTGCTAAATTGTATCTAATACCCGAATCTTTTATTCCAGTTTTATAATCTATTTTAGCATCTGCGGGATTAACAACTGTTTTACCTTTTCTTGAAAAGGCTTGTAGTTCTTCAAAAGTAGCTGTTCCTATGTCTATAGATGATTGACCTTGACCTTTAGCCACATTTTTACCACCTTCTACAGCATCGTAGTCTGGATCATTAAATTCTGGATTATTTTTTAAATAGTCGTTAGCAGTAGCTCTAGCTATTTCTTCATCATCGGTATCAATTTCAACCATTGATCCATTAGGTAATTCAACTCTTATAGACATTATTCATCCTCATCTACTGGATCAGTAATAATATTTTTATTTTTGTTTAAATCAATAGGCTTTAACTTTATTATTTTTTGTTGAGTGCTAGGCTTTTCTGCTTTTGGTTTTACTTTATCTATACCAATACTAGCAGCAATAACATCCATTGTAGGTTGGTTAGTTCCTTCTAACAAAGAACCTTTATACTTGAGCATTTTAGCTCCAAATTCTCTTTCTCTAGTTTCACCCATTCTTGCAATTTTATTTCTTAATGTTTGTAGCTTCATTGCAACTATTTCTGGTTTTGCAAAAACTGAATTTTTAACGTCATATGCTCCTTTTAAATTCATGTACAACATTTTTCGTTCTTCGTTAGATATAGTTTTACCACCTTCCCCTAATAAAGATACAGCAAAAGAGATTAGAGCCCCATCAACAACTGTGTCAAATTCACCTTTTTGCATTTGTTCAGGAGAAACTTTTTGATCAAAAGCTGCAAGAGCATCACCTGTTAATTTCGTAAAAGCACCACTTAACCCTGTTATTTTATTATTAGGACCAGAAACAACTAAAATTTGTTTATCTATTTTACTAACTGTTTCGTTTATGTTTTTTAACATGGTTGGAGTTTCTGCAAAAAACCCAAGATCAGTATTAAAAACTTTACTATCTACTTTTATACCGCCTGTCAATTTTTTCTTGGCTAAAGCTGTTTGTAGCTTTTGATAGTTGTTGTAGGAATCTTTATCTTTTAAACGAATTCCAGCTTGTTGAAGAGCAATTAGCTGTTCATCTGTAGCTTTTACTGCATCACCTGCTTTATAAACTTTACCATCTTGATCTGTAAAGTCTTCACTAAATACAAAATCAGATTTCTTTCTTGACTCTTTTTCTTGCTCTAAGAACTCACCGACAGCTAACTTACCAGCTAACAGATCCATTTCTGATTCTTTCGCTCTTTCTTTTTCAAGAGCTTTACCATATCCTTGTAATCCTTGAGCAGCCCCACGAGCAATATTAGTTAATGCATTAGGACTATCTCCTGCTGCAATCAACAATCCTGTCATCATTAAGTTGTAGCCAGCTGTTGTTGTTATACCTGGTTTAGTACCAGACATATCTTCTAACATAGATTTAATATCTTTTTTAATTGTTTTTGGATTAGCTTTCTTGCCTTTTAATATTTCAAATACAGTACCCGCTTTTTCATCATCTGATATATCCTTATCATTTAGAATTTCAAGAGCTTTCTTCTGCATTCCCTTACCAATGGTGCTTAGTTTCAATGGTAACGCTCTTCCTTCTTGTTCTTCTAACACCCTATGTTCAGCAGAGATGTCTTTAGTAACTAAGGAAAGCTCATTATCTCTTTCGTCAGTTAATTTACCTGTACCAATAAAAGTGTCTCCTCCAACTTTTTCACTCTTTTTAGTTTTTTTACTTGGTTTCACATCCGTGTTAGTGACTTCTCCAGATTTCACCTTTGCTAATTTTTCTCCAACACCTGTTTTATAATCAGCTAATCGTTGTTCTTTAATTTTTTCCATACCAGATTTAAAGATACCAGAATCAATACCAACAGTTTCTAGTCTGTCATCCATTGTGGATCCTTTATAGTCTTGAGGTATATCCTTAGTTATTCCAAGTTTTCCATCAGTAATTTTTACTGGAGTACCTGCGTTTTCACTGGCTATTTTTTTAGCTAATTGTTCTTCACTTAATTCATAGTCTCTAGATTTTCCAAGATATTTTCCAGCAGCAAGTAGGTTGTCTGTAATGTATGGAAGAGATCTATTCAGTAAATTGCCAACAGATTTTATACCTACTCCAAGAGGACTATCACTTGGTTTGCTAGGAAAAGCATTAGAATATTTAAAACTACTTTTTCCTGACAAAGCATTTAGAAGATTTTGTTGCAATCCTTTTTCTGTGTTTGGATTTTGATACTCTTGTAATCTGTTCCTATCAACTCGAACAACTGTTCCGTCTTGAGCTCTTACAGGTTGTCCACGCATCATGGCTTTTTCTGCGGTAGTCATTAACTCTGGAGATGATGCAAGAATACCCATAGGCTGTTTAGACATACCAACTTGACGAAACATTCTTCTGTTAAAAGGATTATTCATTATGCTGTTTTCCTTTGTCCACCAAATAAGTTACCGAAACTTCCAGCTGAACCTGCTGCACCTAAACCTGCAATACCTAAACCTAATAATTGAGAACCCGTGCTTGGTCCGGGTCTAGTGGTCGTTGAATATGTTTGCTGTAATGCAGGTACACCTCTAAAGATATCAGACATAAAACCAACTTGTTGATATGGCAATGCCTGTTCAGCAAGTGCATTAGCTCTATCGATATCAAACTGTCTTTGTGATTGTTGTTGTTGCATACCACCAATACCTAATAATGTATTAACATCTTGTACACCCATCTGTTGTCCAAGTTGTCCTAGTCCTGCTGTAGCTGTTCCTAACTGTCCAACAGTTTGACCCAAGGCTCCTGTTGTTTGTCCAAGTTGTCCTGTTAACTGTGCAAGATTACCAAGACCTGCAGCAGTTTGACCAAAACCTTGTGCACCTTGAAAACCAAGTGCACCTGCTTGACCTGCTTGCTGACCGAACTGTCCTGCTTGTGCAAGCTGTTGTTGTGCTTGTCTTGATGCAGCTTGTTGTGCTAAATTAGATGCCTGTTGAAATCCCGCTGATCTTAATTGTGATCCTGTTCTAGCTTGTTGATCTAATACATTTTGATTTATTGCAGCTTGTTCTAAAGCTCCTCTTGAGCCACCAAAAGCTCCTGCTCCAACAGCTTGTGCTGTTGCTTTGTTTTTTGCTATATCTCCCTGTTCAGCAATATCTTCATACTGCTGTTGAATTACAGACTCCATATAAGGATCCATAAACTGTTGATAAGATGTAGGATCAAAATCATAATCAGCACCAGCTGTCATGGCTTGTGCTTGTCCAATACCTTGTTGACCTAATTGTTGAGCATCTAACATAGCTTGTTGCTGATCTCTGTATCCTTGTTGTGCTTCTGGTAATTGACCCAAAGCAGAACCAAGAGTTCCAAGTCCTGTGCCTACAGCACCAATACCTTGACCAATAGCTTTACTACCTTGTTGTAAATATGGAGAAAAACCACCTATTCCTCCAATTGCTGTTGCTGCTGCTTGCTTTTGAGCATCAGTTAAACTAGCTAACTGTTGTTTAGAAAAAGGCATTTGTGAGCCTTCACCTGTAAGTGCTTTTGCACTTGCAAATATATCAGCTAAATAATCTTCTTGAAAAGGAGCTAACCTAACAATTTGTTCTTGTTTGACTTCTTGTGGAGTTGCCATTATGCGGCTCCTTCTAATTGTGACATCATATCATACATTCTTGCAGCACCAACATTCCTATCGCCTCCACCAGCACCACGAACTGCTTTTGCAGTTAATACAAACTCTCCGTCTGATAATCTTGCAGGAACTGAATCACTGGTTCCTGTACCGGGACCCTCTACTTCTCCACCAACAGCAAGTGCTTCAATATCCTCGGCACCTTGTCTCTTTCTATTGTCTTCAAAGTATTGCTTACGCTCTTCTTCATCATCTAAATTATACAGTTTATTACCAATTCGTCCAGTACCTAACCTAGTTTTGCCCACAGGATAAGGTTGCATTTTAATTCCTGATCCTTTTTGTTCTCCTTCACCCATGGCACCAGCCAGTAAAGTACCAACACCACCAGCTGTTAATAATGGATTCTCACCAATAAATTTGAAAATAGAGTTGCCTGATGTCTTTAACATGTCTGTCATAGGAATAGCATTTTCAGCCCCAATACCAAGATTAGGAGCAATAGTTGTTCCGAAATCAGCACCTGCTACTTGTCTACCAGGCAAGAACTTACTTATACCTGTTGCACTATCTGGAGCTTTCGTGAATCCTGCACCTTTTGCAAAGGATCCAACACCATAAGCTAATCCAGCGTTTAATAATGCATCTTGCACACTTCTACCACTAGCCAGTGATCCAATACCAGATCCTATTGCGGCTCCACCTGGTCCACCTAAAGCAAAACCAATTGTACTACCAATTAATGGTGCTGCTTTTTTTAAAACTTTAGTAATGCTCTTAAATATACCCATAGCTTATAATACCAATTATTTGTTATTTCTTCAATACTATATCTGTGCTAACGCACTTGTTGTCACTCTTGTCTTCGATACGTCTTGTATACTTGCTACAACATGCAATCTATTTGCCGTAGCTGCTTGTACTTTTAATATCTCACCACTCTGTAAGACTAAATCTCTTGTCAATAATTCTATTGTTGTATTGGCTGCAACAGCTTTTACTTTAAATAAACTAAAGACTGCATTGCTTGTATCAGTTAGTGTCACTGTTATTGTGTCTGCGTTACCACTATCCTCGGATACAAGAATAGAGTTTACGATTGCCGCATTAAAGTCAGCACCACTTGGTACAGTAAACAAGGTTGTAAGGTTTGTTGTTGTCAAATCAACTTTAGCGTTTGATACACCTTGAATATATTGTGGGATACTAGTTATTAACATTATCGTCTACCATCCTCTCGTATGTCAATTCTAGGTGATCCTAATTTGTATTTAGTTCCTAATGATGTCGAATCAACTCTAAGTGCAAAAGATCGTCCTCGCAATCTATAATCTAGTTTTTCTGTAAATTGTTCTACTGGACTCGTTGCCGTTCTTTGTGTCGTACTAGATGTTGTCTGGTCAAACGTATCTCCAGGGAAGTCTCTTGTCTTCATTGTAAACGATACATCTGGTGTTGCACTGGTTGATCCATTGAATGTTATATCGGGTATAACTCTTTTTAAGAACAAGAACTTTTCTCCGTCACCAATATCCATAGGTGCTGATTCTATAAATGATGTCATTGCAGATCCATCATCATCATAACCTACCTCATGGTTATATAAATATTGTCCACCTGTAGCTAACGGCAGACTTCTTATACCTCTATCAAGCCATGCTTGTCTTGCTAAAGTTCCGTAATACCATACTTTTTCTAAATAATTATACGCAACATACGCATCAACTTCTGTACTACTGGCTGTCGGATAAAACCATAATATCTCACTAAACTCTGAATTTACACCTGCATGTACCTTGCTACTCTCTTCAAAGTTAAAATCTAAAAAAACTTTTTCTTTTACAGTGCATGGTAATTGTTGTGTTTGACCACCAGCATAAGCATAAAATGTATCTGATCCCATCCAGAATACAGTATCTTCAATAGCAATAGCAGCAGAAGGACTTGCAATAGTTATATTCTTAGATAGTTCCTGCAAACCAAAAGTAAATGGAGGACCTATAAACTTCATGGCGTGTAGCGTTTTATTTGTAAAACATAATATCTGTTGTTTTGTTTCAACGGCTTGAACAAAGGTTGATCCACCACCAAGTCTTAAATCACCTGCTGTGTTTGTAGCAGTCGGAAACCAATCAATAGGATTTTCTTGTGATGAGAATCTAATAAGCAATGGATCTTGTACCCCACTGCCTTGTGTCGCTGTGCTACTACCACCGAATCCATCACAACCAAAAGCAATCACATGTCTGTCTTGGTCTGATACAAGAACTTGCTTGGCTATTTGTGGCACACTGGTCTTTGTACCAGATGTTGTACTTAGTTCCACGGCTCGTGTTCCAAGACCATTGGTTCTATCCCAATAAAACAAACCACCATCTCTTGGATTAAGTATTAGATCTTCTCCAAAGTTATCGTGTGACCATAATCTAATCTGTGCACCGGGCACCGTGATCGATGCTGCACTACCCCAACCAACAAAGTCATCTGTGGCTAGAACATTACCCACGGCTAATCTGACTAATGTATTGTCTGCATGAGTCGCTGCTGCTGTGCCACTATGTCCACGAGCTACGGTCATTGTATTATCATCCGTGGTTGCCGATACAAGCATAAGTTCGTTGTCTACAAGTATGACATCGTTTGCTGTATTCATACCCGTTTCATCATCTACATCAACGGCAGTCTCACTATTATCTAACGCTTCATTAAGTTGTGTTGATAAGGCACCAGATGTTGTACCACTCCATTGTCCAGCACCCCAACCAGTTCCACCAACAGTTGTGTTAAGACCCGTGTTTAACTGATAAGTTCCAACAACACTGGATCCGCCATTACCAGTATCTGATCCGTTAGCTGTAGCTGTAGCTGTTATTGTGTATGAGTTAGAACTTATTAAGGCTACAATTTTATATTCTGCATTTAATACTGTAGCAGTTATATTACCACCTAATGATGCAGCACCAGAGAATGTAACAAAGTCATTTTCATTTGCACCATGAGCGGGATCGGTAACTGTTATTGTAGCTGATCCATTTGTTGCTGCAAACGTAACATCTCCAGCACTTGTAGTATTTCTGATTGGAGTTATGTCATTAAATGTCTGACCTTCTTCTATATAGTATTTAAGTTCTGTCCCTAGACCTAAGAAATCAGAGCCATCAAGAGACACCCAATTATGTAATCGTCTAGCCGTTCCTTCATATGTACTAGTTGTATATTTAGACCAACCACCAAACTTTTCTGGAAAACCAAATCTAAATCTTACTTTATCACCATCAACAAAACCACCTTCATTACTGTAAGATGTAATGTCTGATATAATTCCAGGTTTAAATTTTAACTTTGTTAAAGGCATTATGCTATGTTTCCTGCTACTGTTCCGTTGTTTGTTAGTGTAACATTACTTTGACCATTAATATACTTCCCTGCTGCACCACCAGATGATCCAGAAGAGCCGTTAACTGGAGCCGTTGATGGAAAAGAAACACCTGTACCACTGCCATTACCACCAGCAGTACCGTTTGATCCAGCTACACCTAGTGCACCACCATTACCGCCTGCACCACCAGATCCCGCATTTGTGCCACCAGATCCACCAGAACTTCCATTCCCTGCCGAAGCATTGTAACTAGCACCTGCACCACCAGATCCAGCCGATCCGCCAGATGTAACACTATTAGTAGTAAGATTAAAATTAACTGAAAAAGTATTGTAGTATAAATTTCTATTACCCGAAGTGGTTAAGTTAGCAAGAAAATAATATGTTGTATCTGCATCTAAGTTTGCTGTTTGACCAGAAGTGTAGTCACCACCACCTTGTCCTTGGCTTTTGGAAGTGTTACTAGTGCTTAAATTTATTAAAACACTTCCATATCCACTACCATAAGTACCATTATTTATACTACCTGTCATAGTATAAGTACCAGTTGTTCCTAGTTGAAAAGAACAATAGAAAGGACCTCTATTTGCGAGAACTCCATTAAAATTACTAGATGATGTATGCCATCCCCATGTTGTGTTTACAGATCCAGATTGAGGATTAGAATTATTTACTCCTCCCCATTTTCTATCTCCTACCACACCTGCACCATTTAAAGCAGGACTATATGCACTAAACCAAGAAGGTGCGTCATTTGCGGGTGCGTTACCACTACCATAAGGAGCACCACCTTCATCTACAAAATTATTTAATGCTGAATTAACAGAAGTCGTACCTGCTCCACCAGCACCACCATTACCTCCACCTCCACCACCAGATTTGATGTTGCCGTTATTGACAATATTACAAGCAGTTGCAGCAACAATCGCATCACCACCTACGGCACCTGCCGCTCCACCTTTACCATATATATTACCACCATTGGTTATAGTAATTGTGCCTGCTCCACCAGAGGGAACATTGATAGCTGGAGTGCTTGTACTTGTACCACCGACTGTGACACCAGAGTTAATAACAACAAGTTTAGGATAGTCAAGATCGTAATCATCACCAAAGATAGTTGATAGGTTTTGATTTGTAGCATCAGAACTTATTGTAAATTGAAAACCAATCCCCGTTCCGTAATAATCACTAAGAGCTAAAGCACCACTTGTTGGCACATCAGAGGCTAAATGAGTTGCGTTATTGTCTCCCGCCTTGGCTCTAATCTTACTGCCTTGACGATAATAATCACTAAGAGAAACCGAGGTGTTGCTCCCAGGACTAAATTCATCCCTTATGTTGGCAAAACTTATTGCTCCTGATCCCGCTAACGCCATGATTATTTCTTCTTTAATTCATCGATTTCTGCTTTTAATTCTTTTATACTTTCTATAAGCACAGCACATAATTTGCCGTAATCAACAGACTTGGTTTGCATTTCATCATCAGCTGTCAATACAACCTCTGGTACAATGGTTTCCATATCTTGTGCTATAACGCCAATTTGTTCTTTGGCATTTTCAATATCATTTCTTTTGTAGTGAACACCTTGCATCCTCATAACTTTTGACAAAGCATTTGTTATTGGTTCTATATCTGTCTTTAATCGTCTATCAGAAAAAGCAGTTACATCATTATTAAATGTTGCTGCTCCTGCAGCAGACATATCTATTGTTAATGCTGTAATTGTAGATCCGCCATCATTACCTTTAACAATAACGTCTTTGTCTTGTGTAGGTGCAAAAATTACAAAATCATTACTAGAACTTGATAGTCTACCAAACTCCACACCACCATCTTGTAATTTAATATCACCACCATCTGCGTCTAATGTAAGATCACCTGCAACATCTATTGTCATGTCTCCAGAAGCATTGGCTATGCTTCCCGTAACCGTTACACCAGTAGCTGATGTTGCAATTTTAGCACTATTGTTGTGATAAAGTGTTACTGCACCATCACCCTCACAAATTATGTATTCTTCACCATTAGTATTTTGCAACCTTATCTGTGCACCACCTTGTATAAATAAATACCCTGTTCCACTATCAACTATAAAAGAACCATTAGTTGCATGATGATATATTTTTAAATCTTGAGAAGCACCAAACTGAAGCGTATCGTCACTACCTGCTGATGCTGAATCACCAAAGTTTATGTTCTTACCATTAGTATCCAAATTACCACCTAATTGTGGAGAGGTATCTCCAATAACATCCGTGGATATTGTACCGACATTCGCATTTGATCCAGACCCGTCTGCATAAACAATAGCTGATGTACCATTATTTATAGTAACCGTGGTTCCCGAACCACCGCCTTGTTTTACAGTAGCCACTTGACCAGTAGAATTATTTATAAAATACCACTTTTGTTGATCGTTAGGATCTATTGTTAAGTTAAATGCACCAGAAGGTGTGCCACCTAATAGTAATACTTTGTGATGACCATTTGATAATGTACCATCACTTGATGTTAATGTTGTATTGCCAGATATAGTTAAGGTAATAACACCATTCAACGCATCATCTATAATGTCGAAGTTTGTGTTGGTTGTCGTTCCCCAGGCTCCCGCTTGTTCGCCAGATCCTATTTTTTCTATTCCTGTGTTTGCTGTATATGTACTTGCCATATTAAACCTCTATTTCTGTCCACGTTTCAATACCAGACGGAGTTATTTGCGTATAAGTCTCTGTACCACTAGGTGTAATAGTTGTATAACTTTCTTCCGTGGCACCTGCATTTACTTCTACATACAATAAATTACCTACAGATGTTTGAGTTACATT
>Ga0208134_1000165_pt1 | contig 40621 bp, 36 predicted proteins | sample VirMetDEL_Mar_31_FD_184515 | JGI IMG/M metagenome (GOLD analysis project Ga0208134, IMG submission 184515) | Aqueous microbial communities from the Delaware River and Bay under freshwater to marine salinity gradient to study organic matter... | ecosystem: Environmental > Aquatic > Marine >...
GAACAACAAGGTAAAGACATCCTAATATCCAAAGGGGTATGGGAAGAGGTAACCGAAGAGGGTGTAACAACCATGCAGTTTACAAACGGAACAGCAGCAGTAGTAAACATTGGTAAGGTGGTTGAGACACCAGGGACTTACGGTCCTGATGGTCACGAGATAACACCACCAGTTTATTACCCAGGGTGGGCGTATGATGTAATGTCTAGCGACCTACTTGATTTCGGAACATACGAAGTATTCCCAGGGAATGCAGCAGCACATAGTTTTATGGGTTGGCCAAGAGGCGCAGAGGTACCTCCGGCAGAGTAAAGCGTTAAATAAAATTATTGCACGTAATAATATAACCATGCTAAAGTAGCATACCCAATTAAGTTAAATTAAATAAAATAAAATGGAATTCAATTTACCAAGCCAGATTGTAAAAGATCTAAGTTTCGGAGACGAAGCACGTAATAAAATATTGTCAGGTGTTTATAAATTATCAAACGCAGTCAAGTCCACATTAGGGGCTTCAGGAAAGTGCGTGATATATGAGGACGCAATGGGCAGACCGGTGATAACAAAAGACGGGGTAACCGTTGCAGAAAGCGTAGTCTTAATGGACCCGGTCGAGAATATAGGTGCTACCTTAATAAAGGAGGCAGCTAATAATACAGTGAAAGAAGCAGGAGACGGTACTACTACAGCTACCGTCCTTGCTACTTCATTATTAACAGGATTAAACAATTACAAGGGTGAAGAAAAGATTAGAAGTATTAAAGACGGCATTTCTGAATGTTATAAAGAAGTTGTGGATTACCTTGACAATGCCAGCATACCAGTTGAAGGCGAAATGCTTAGGCAAGTTGCTTATATTAGTTGCAATAACGACAGTAGTCTTGGAGACAAAATTGGAGAAGCTTTTGAAAAAGTTGGCAAAAATGGAGTCGTTCTAATGGAAGACTCTGAAACAAATGATACTTATGTTGATTTTGTTGAGGGGACACAATTTGAAGCGGGTATAAAATCTCCGCATTTACTAACTGACAAAGACAAAGGTACGGCAGTGTTGGAAAACCCGTATGTATTAATAGTTAGTTCGAACATACCAAGTGTACGACGTATACAGAGTATATTGGAGCATGTAGTTAAAACTAAAAGAGCATTACTTATAGTCGCACCTATGGATCAGCAGCCGTATGCCACTTTATTAGCCAACAAGGTTAAGGGCAATATTAAAGTCAATATTGTTGACCTACCCGGTTTTGGCCCAACTAAGCAAGACACTATAGAAGACCTGGCCATATTAACCGGCGCTACAGTCGTTAACGAGGAGTTAGGGGACGATTTAGATTTAATTAGCCCTGATGTATTAGGAGAAGCAATTAAGTCCGTTACAGACGCTAAAAACACTACGTTGCAAATTAAAGAAGCAACCGAAGATCTATCAGATAGAATAGCAGAAGTAGAAAACAAAATTGACAAAGAAACAAACGGATATATTAAAAAGAAATTAGAGCAGCGTTTATCAATGCTAACTGGTAAGGTTGGTGTTATATATGTAGGAGCCGATTCTGCCGTAGAGTTAAAAGAAAAGAAAGACAGAGTAGAAGACGCTATTCACGCAACTAAAGCTGCTTTGCAAGAAGGTATTATACCAGGTGGTGGAACTGCTTTATTAAATGCGTCTCAACTTATAGAACCTAAGAATGACGGGTACAAAATATTGCTAGAAGCAATACAATCACCTTATAACATTATATTAGATAACGCAGGTTACTCTGATTATATATCACCCAAAGAAAAATCTATAGAAGCCGGTAGCGGTGAAGAAGACGATTGGGTTGGCGTAGGTGTTGACGTCACTTGTGGGTGTTATAAAAGAATGGTTCATAACGGTATTATAGATCCGGTACTGGTAACTAAGTCTGCATTAAAGAATGCGATAAGTGTTGCTACTACTATTATCTCAGCCGATTGTATAATCTCAAATGTAAGATCTCTTGAAAGCAATTAATTATTATATCGTAATAGATAAGATAAAGGAAGCGCCGAAAACGGTTGCTGGCCTAGAATTAACTGAAACACAGAACACAGACATTAGGTATTTAAAAGCCGAGGTTATAAGCGCTGGAGACAAGGTTGATTATATAAAAGAAGGTAGTGTTGTTAGATATGATAAACACGCTGGTCACGGGATAGAATGGAATGACAGGATGTACCATGTTATTACTATAAACGATATTGTTTTAGTTGAATGAGACTAAGCGCACAAGATTTAAGGAATAAGAACATATTTAAGTATTACAGGCTTGTCAGAAGATGGGCTTGTAAAACTTACGATTTGAAAGATGCAGATTTAGAGTTACTTATTTATTTAGATTGTAAAAACCATTTTATACGTAATGATTTTATTAAAGGTGCATACACCTATTCTTGGGATAAAGCAAGGTGGGAAAGATTACGTAAGAACGATTGGATAACTGTTTTTAGCAAAAGAAACAGGACAACAATGAAGTACAATACGTATACAACTTCTTTTAAGTGTAAGCAACTTATAACTAGAATATATAGAATACTACTAGGTGAAGAAGATTTGCCTACATCAGAAAGGAGTACTTTTTATAAAAACAAAACATATACCGATAAGGTTTTCAATCATGCGATTGATAATATGATTAAAGATAACGAACGATAAAACAAACACTATGGCATTTAGGCTAAAACCGCATTCTGAAATATTTGGCTTGCATGACGCTACATCAGAGTTTGGCACACCTGTTATTATAAAAGACGATTTGGAAAAAGGAGTACAGGCAGAGGCTAATAGAGATGGAACAATCTTTGTTAGCTCAGACTTGCCTGAAAGCAAAGTGCAAGATGCTGTAAACCACGAAAAAGTTCATTTAGATCAAATGGCTTCTGGTAGATTGCAATACTCAGACGATTCTGTTACTTGGAAACGAGATACTAGATCTCCTGCTAGAAAATACGACAGAGCTACAATGAATGAGGGGCACCCTGATTTTGAGTGGGAAAACGAAGCATACAAACAATCATAATTATGGGATTAAATTTTAGAGGAGAAGCTAATAGGCTAGGCAAAAGAAACCAACACGGGTTTCAAGAAAAATCGGCGCCAGGTCCAAGACAAGGCCAAGGTGGTGATCAGCCAGGTAGTTTAGCTAGAGCAGAAAAAAGGTTTGGTAACATAACTAGTCCTGCTAAAATAAAGAAAAACTTTTACGGAGGCGAAGCTTATTTCCAAGACGGATATAGTGGAGACTTAGGAAAGAGTAGGCCTATAACGCAAAAGTCAAGATCTCCTTTAAAAATAAATGAGGCATTGGTTACAGGAGCAGGTAGAGCAGCAAAAAAGTTTGTGGATATTGGCTCTTCTATGTCAGAAGGCTTTAGCCCACCAGCACCTGCTACGGCAGTAGATCCCGGAGGCCCAGAGCCATTAGCCGCGGATTTAGATCCTAACGTTAATGACGGAACAAAACCACCAGCAAATACAGAAACAACAAAAACAGATAAAGATGAATAACAAACCAATTACAGCCAGGGTTAAAAGTGGCATGTTCAAAACAAAAGAGCCTTTACTAAATGTAGGACCGGCTGGAGTTGACGGAAACAATAAGACTCGCACTATGCCTTCTCCAAGTAAAATGAAAGGCTACGCAATGAAGTCTTCACCTTTTAAGCAAGCAAAAACAACTAAGGACGTTGTTACAGAGGCTATTAAAGACCAAATAACAGACAAGGGCATAAGTCTTGAAAAAATAACAAAGACAAAAAAACCCGGATCTAGCGGAACCCCTCCTGTAGTTACTACAGACAACTATGATGCTGCTGTTGCGGCTGAAGGAACAAAAATTGTTGACCCCTCTAAAATTACCCCAGCTATGACAGCTGAAGCTAATAAGAGAAGAGCAGATGCTAAAGCAAAAGACGAAGCCGCCTCTAAAGCGGGGACTAGCGGAACAGAAGGTAAAGAAGAAAGTACAAAAACCGCTATTATTGAAAAAGTGGCACGCACAGGAGAGGCGTCAACTGCTTACGGTACTCGTAATAACTTAAGGAAAGCTAAGGTAGCTGCTCGTAATGCAAAAAAATACCAAAGGAAACAAGATAAAGCCGACCGCAGAAAAGATCCAGAAAAGTATGATGCAAAAGAACAAAGACGCGCCAGAAAAGAAACTGCATCTCAATCAATAAAAAAAGTTGCGGACTCTGAAGTAAGAAACGCGCAAATACAATCTAAACAAGGTAAAACTGGGTTTTCAGGAAATAAAAGAACGGTGCTGGACGATGTTAATGTACAGCAAGGAGAAAAAACCACGAAAGAGCAAAGAGACCTAGGAACACCTGTTACAATGAAAAACACAGGATTCTTTAAAAAGAAATCACCTATGAAAATGAATTACTTTAAAAAGTGAAAGCAAAAGGACTAGGAGATACAATAGAAAAAATTACAACCGTAACCGGAATAAAGAAAGCTGTTAAGGCTTTGCCATGGGATTGCGGTTGTGATAAAAGACAGAAAGCATTAAATAAGATGTTCCCGTATAAATAATAATTAAATTTAATTAAATGAAAAAAGATTACACTGAATTCGAGGTTGTCAAAGACAATCAGCTTAGCGAATCCGAATTAAAAGAATTGCAAACAGCTGTTGACAGGGTCAACGAGGCACAAATGCAAATAGGCGGCATTGAAGCCCACAAGGCTAAGCTGCTAATTGACATCGCTTTGTTTACTAAAGAGGTTGAAAGCACACAAAAAATACTTGCGGCAAAATATGGCGACGTAAGTATTAATCTTAACACGGGAGAATTTACAGACAATGCAGCTGATAAGAAAGATTAGTGTCGGCAAAGACTATAAGAATGATGCCATGCACTATACTGTTGGGCAGGAAGTGTACGGCGGTCATACTATAGAAAACATTATAGAAGAGGAAACAAAGTACTCGATCTATATATCAAAAGGGGATGTTATCATGCCATGGAAAGACTTCAATAAGAATATGTCTATATCCGTGGAATACAATATTGCATGGTAGAATGCAGAGTGTATTTAATTACCTAGTATCGCCAAAAGGTGCTAGAACGACAGGACAAACAACTATCGACGGGCAAGAGCTATTGCTTAATACTGAATTACAAAACCATGAATACTCGAATAGAGTTGGCGTTGTTTTAAGTTTACCATTAGCGGAGAAATATAAAGAAATAAAAGAAGGTGATGAGGTTATAGTACATCACAATGTATTCAGAAGATTTAGAGATGTAAGAGGTAAAGAGAAAAATAGTAAAAGCTATCTAACTGAAGAAACCTACTTAGCGCAACCTGATCAGATATACGCTTACAGAAGAAACGGTGAGTGGAAAGCATTAGAAGGTTTTTGCTTTGTAATGCCGGTTAAAGAAACCAAAATGTTTTCAATGGATTTTGAAAAGCCTTTAATAGGACTTATTAAGTACAGCGAAGAAATAGGTCTTGACACATTGATAGGTTTTAGACCTACATCAGAATACGAGTTTATTATAGACGGGCAGAGGTTATACCGAGTACCCAACAATTCAATTACAATCAATTATGGACATAAAGGAAACGAAGAGGAATATAATCCGAGCTGGGCACAGAGCAGTAGAGGAACTCATTAAAGTAGCTAAAGAAGACATCGTGGATTCAGACGATGACATTTCAGCAGACAGACTTAAGAATGCAGCAGCTACAAAAAAGCTAGCTATATTTGACGCATTTGAAATACTTAACCGTATTGAAGAGGAAGAAAGAATCCTCGAGAATAAACCTAGGCAAGAAGTTGAAACTACTAGCTTCGGTGGATTTGCTGAAAATAGATCCAAATAATGTATACCCAAGAACTATACCAAATAATAGAACCTATAAGACGCACCACAATTACGCGGCTTAATAAAGGTAAAAAATGGGAATATGGCTATAACAAGGAACATGATGTTGTTGTTATAAGCAAGACTGGACAAATAGGCGAAATCTATAATATACAAAATCTAAAGATAGCGCTGCCTAAATCTCCAGGCAAATTAAGTAAAGCTACTAACAAATGGACTCCAGAGGAATACCCAAAAGAATTGAAAGGCATAAAAAGCATTTTTGATTGGAGGGATTACCCTGAGGGATTCAAAACAAAATGGGGGGAATATATAGATGAAAATTTCAACAAAAGAGAAAACGGTCATTGGTTCAATAATAAAGGCGTGGATACTTACCTTACTGGTACTCACTTTATGTACTTGCAGTGGACCAAGATTGACGTTGGGCAACCTGACTTTAGAGAGTCAAACAGATTATTCTTTATATTCTGGGAAGCTTGTAAAGCCGACAGAAGATGTTATGGTATGTGTTATCTCAAGAACAGACGTTCGGGTTTTTCGTTCATGGGGTCAGGGGAGACAGTTAACCTCGCAACCATATCAAGCGATGCACGGATTGGAATATTGTCCAAATCTGGGGCCGATGCGAAGAAAATGTTCACCGATAAGGTTGTACCCATATCTGTTAACTACCCATTTTTTTTCAAACCAATACAAGACGGAATGGACCGTCCCAAGACAGAACTCGCATACAGAGTACCAGCATCCAAATTCACACGACGCAGACTCGATTCGAATGACAAGACGGAATCACTCACGGGCCTCGATACCACCATTGACTGGAAGAACACCGGGGACAATGCGTACGATGGGGAGAAACTTAAACTCCTCGTCCACGATGAGAGCGGTAAATGGGAAAGGCCGAACAACATCCTCAACAACTGGAGGGTCACGAAGACAACATTAAGATTAGGTAGTCGTATTATTGGCAAGTGCATGATGGGATCAACATCAAACGCATTAGATAAAGGAGGAGAGAATTTTAAAAAGCTATATAATAGCTCAGACGTAACTAAAAGAAATGCCAACGGTCAAACTAGATCCGGACTGTATTCCTTGTTTATTCCCATGGAATGGAATTACGAAGGCTTTATAGATGAATACGGGCACGCTGTATTTAATACGCCACCAGAAGGCACTGTGGACCCGCACGGAGACGTTATAGACGTCGGGGTTATAGAGCACTGGAATAATGAGGTTGAAGGATTAAAAGGCGACCAGGATGCTCTAAATGAGTTTTACCGACAATTCCCTAGAACAGAGGAACACGCTTTTAGAGATGAAACAAAAAATAGTATATTTAATTTAGCAAAAATATACGAACAAATAGATTACAACGAAGACCTAAGAAACAGTAATGTATTAACTAAAGGTAGTTTTCATTGGGAAAACGGTGTTAAAGATACCAAGGTAATATTTACACCAAACCCTCAAGGAAGATTTTTAATTTCTTGGACACCTGAATATAATATACAAAACAGACAAGTAATTAAGAACGGCGTTAAACATCCTGGCAATGAACACATGGGTGCTTTTGGTTGTGATAGTTACGATATATCAGGTACAACCGACGGTAGAGGATCCAAGGGAGCTTTGCACGGTTTAACCAAGTTTAGTATGGAAGATGCTCCACCAAGTACTTTCTTTTTAGAGTATGTGGCAAGGCCTCAAACCGCTGAAATATTTTTTGAAGATGTTCTTATGGCCTGTGTATTTTATGGAATGCCCTTGTTGTGCGAAAATAACAAGCCAAGGCTTTTGTATTATTTTAAAAGAAGAGGTTATAGAGGTTACTCTATGAATAGACCAGATAAGTTATGGAACAAGTTATCTGTGACTGAGAAAGAAATAGGTGGAATACCAAATTCAAGTGAGGATATAAAACAAGCACACGCTGCTGCTATTGAAATGTATATAGACAGACACGTAGGGCTTAATGACGAAGGAGAGTACGGGACAATGTATTTTAATGAGACGTTAAACGATTGGTCTAAATTTGATATAAATAATAGGACGAAGTTTGATGCAGCTATTAGCTCTGGGCTTGCCATAATGGCTTGCAACAAAGATCTATATAGGCCTAGTAATGTTAGGCAGAAGCAAGTTGTTAATTTAAGATTTGCGAAATATACCCACGAAGGTAACGCATCAAAAATAATAAAAAGATAATATGGCGATAAATGCAGTAAATAGTTTTTTCCCTAGCCAGGTGGTAAGTGACCAAGAAAAAGTTTCTGAGAGTTACGGATTACAGGTTGGTAGAGCGATTCAAAACGAATGGTTTTCCAGTAATACAGGGACAACTCGCTATAGAAGTAATCAAAATACTTTTCATAATTTAAGGCTATATGCAAGAGGTGAACAGCCTGTGCAGAAGTATAAAGACGAACTTTCTATTAATGGGGATTTATCTTACTTGAATTTAGACTGGAAACCCGTTCCTATACTATCAAAGTTTGTTGATATAGTTGTAAACGGTATTGCTGATAGGTCTTTTGATATTACTACTTATTCACAAGATCCGTACGGTATAAGTAAAAGATCTGCTTATATGGAATCCGTAATAAGAGATAAGCAAACGGAAGAGCTTAACAATTTTGCGCAAGAAAACTTTGGTATTAATCTTTTTGAAAACCCCCCAGAAACATTACCCGATTCACAAGAAGAGCTTGACATACACATGCAGCTTACTTACAAGCAAGGTATTGAAATAGCGGAGGAAACTGCCCTTAATACATTACTTGACGAAAACAGATATGATTTAACAAAAAGGAGAACTTATTTGGATCTTGCTACTTTAGGTATTGGAGCTGTTAAAAATAACTTTTCAGAATCAGAAGGAGTAACTATTGATTACGTTGATCCAGCTTATTTAGTATATTCTTATACTGAGGACCCTTATTTTCAAGACATATATTATGCGGGAGAAGTTAAGTTCGTGCCAATAAACGAGCTTAAAAAGCAATTCCCAAATTTAACGCAGGATCAATTAGAAAGAATCCAGCAACAAGGAACACAAAATTACGGCGTCTTTGATACTAACGTCAGCAACGAATATAACAACAATAGAGATTCAAACGTCATACAGGTTTTATACTTTAATTATAAAACTTACATGAATGAAGTATACAAAGTTAAAGAAACTTCCACAGGAGCAACTAAGATAATAGTAAGAGACGATCAGTTTGATCCACCAGTAGAAATGCTTGAGGAGCAATTTGGCAAAATGTCAAGATCACTTGAGGTACTTTACGAAGGGGTAATGATTGTTGGTACTGATATTATGCTTAAATGGGAAATGGCGAAAAACATGATGCGCCCCAAAAGCGATGTGTCTAAGGTTAAAATGAATTACGCTATTACTGCCCCTAGAATGTATAAGGGTAGAATAGAATCATTAGTAAGCAAGTGTACAGGATTTGCTGATATGGTACAGTTAACTCACTTGAAATTACAACAAGTGTTACAAAGAATGATACCTGATGGTGTTTATCTTGACGCTGATGGAATCAACGAGGTTGATTTAGGTAATGGCACAAATTACAATCCACAGGAAGCACTGAATATGTTTTTTCAAACAGGTTCTATAATAGGTAGATCATTTACGCAAGAAGGAGACATGAATCCTGGTAAAGTACCTATACAAGAAGTACCTACTGGTAGTGGTGGTCAAAAGCTACAAACATTAATATCTACGTACAACTATTATCTTCAAATGATAAGAGATGTAACTGGATTAAATGAAGCAAGAGACGGGTCTACACCTGATTCTAGAGCATTAGTAGGTGTACAAAAATTAGCAGCAGCAAATTCAAACACTGCAACAAGGCATATACTTGACTCTGGGTTGTATTTAACAAGAGAGCTTTGTGAATGTTTGTCACTTAGAATATCGGATATAATAGAGTATCATCCAGCTAAGGAAGCATTTATAACCAAAATAGGTAAATTTAATGTAGGTATCCTGGAGGAAATGTCGGATTTATACATGCACGATTTTGGAATATCCCTTGAACTAATGCCCGACGCAGAAGAATCCGCTATGCTTGAAAACAATGTTCAGGTTGCTTTACAACAAGGATCTATAGATTTATCTGATGCTATTGACATACGAGAAGTTAAAAATATAAAGCTAGCAAACCAATTGCTAAAAGTTAAGCAGAAGCAACGACAAGCTAGGTTACAGGCAGAGCAACAAGCTAATATACAAGCCCAAGCCCAGGCAAATGCTCAAGCGCAACAGGTTGCTGCTCAGGCAGAAATACAAAAAGATCAAGCTCTATTTCAAACTAAGGCACAACTAGAACAACTCAAAGGCCAATTAAGACAACAAGAAATGTCTACGGAAGTAGCCGCCAAGAAAGAGTTAATGGGATTAGAATTCCAGTATAACATGCAGCTTAAGGGTCTTGAGGTAAACAAAAATCAAGCCAAAGAAAAGGAAATGGAGGATCGCAAGGACCAACGCACAAGAATACAAGGTACTCAACAAAGTGAAATGATCGAGCAAAGAAAAAACGATTCTCCAGCTAAAAACTTTGAGTCTGCAGGAAATGACGTAATGGACGGAGGATTTGGCTTAGGAGGGTTCGATCCTAGGTAATAATAATAATAGTAACAATAATTATATAATATTTTATCATGGAAGAAAATCAAGAAATTGCAGAACAGCCGGTAACAGAAGTCACGGTTGAGGATACAAGCCCAACATCAATGGGAGACGACGGAACAATTAAACTGGACATGGGCAAATTTACTGAGCCTGTGGCAGAAACACCTATCGAGCAACCAGTTGAAGAACAGCTAATTGCAGAAACACCAGCAGAGGCGCCAGCAGAACCTGTATTAGAAACAGCAATCGAGGACACTGTTTTAGAAGAGATAACAGAAGAAGAGGTTGTGGAACAAGTGGAAGAACTTGCTGAGCAGGTTGAACAAGCTGTAGTTGAAGCCAGCGCGGGCATTGAATTACCAGAAAATATACAGAAGGTTGTGGACTTCATGAACGAGACAAGCGGATCTCTTGAAGACTACGTTAAGCTTAATCAAAATTACGAGGATCTTGACGCAGAACAATTACTTAAAGAATATTACGCAGATACAAAACCTCATTTAGATAAAGAAGATATTGAATTCTTAATGGAAGACAAATTTCTTTATGACGAGGATATGGACGAGGAGCGTGACATAAAAAGAAAAAAATTAGCCCGAAGAGAAGAGCTAGCAAAAGCTAAAGCACATCTTACTGGATTAAAAGATAAATATTACGAAGAAATTCGTGGAGGTGCTAGATTAGCGCCTGAACAAAAGAAAGCGGTAGAATTTTTCAATCGCTATACAAAAGAAAACGAAACAGCAACTCAATTAGCTAAAAAGCAATCAGAGGTGTTTTTAAACAAAACAGAAAACGTTTTTAACCAAGATTTCAAAGGTTTTGATTATCAGGTTGGGGACAAAAAATTCCGTTTTAAAGTTAAAGACGCTCCTTCTGTTAAGGAGACCCAAAGTGACATTAACAATTTCGTCAAGAAGTTCTTAGACAAAGATAATGCAATGTCAGATGCTGCGGGTTACCATAAGGGATTATTTACAGCTATGAATGCAGATTCAATTGCAAATCATTTTTATGAGCAAGGCAAAGCCGATGCAATGAAAACGAGTATAACCAATTCGAAAAACGTACAAATGGGCGCGAGAGGCGTTCACGAAGATGTTAAAGCACCGAATGGTTGGTCAGTTAGATCTGTTGATTCCGGGGGAAGTGGTTCAAAATTAAAAATCAAAACATTTAAACACATTAAATAACAAAAATTATGGCATTTGCAACAGCGCCAGCTACATTAGCTAACCTGGCACATTTAACACCACGCCCTGTAAAAGGATTATTCGGAGACAACTATTTAGCTCTCGCGGATATGGATTGGGCACAACAATTTTTACCTGAGGTATACGAAAAAGAAATTGAGCGTTATGGAAACAGAACAATCACCGGATTTTTACGTATGGTCGGAGCAGAGATGCCTATGGCGTCGGATCAAGTAGTTTGGTCAGAACAAGGAAGACTACACATTGCTTACGATACTGCTACTTCTGGTGCAGCCGCAGCTAAAACTATTATATTACCTTCTCCTGGAGCAGATGGCAAAGTGCCATTACTAGGACCTGGTATGACAATTGTAGTAGCTAAAGGCAACACTACAGTAAAAGCTTTCGTAAAGTCTGTAGGGGCTTTAGCAGGTGGATTACAAACGTATAACATTGAAGTATATGATACTGCCAATGGTCAATTACCAGCAGCTTTAGCAGGGGCAACATCAGGAGCGCCACTTAGCTTATTCGTATATGGATCTGAGTATGGTAAAGGATCTAGCTTAGCTGGTAATTCAGTTGACGCTTCTTTTACAACTTTCAGTAACAAGCCAATCATCTTAAGAGACAAATATGCCGTTAACGGATCAGACGTTGCTCAAATCGGATGGGTTGAAGTTACTACTGAGATCGGAACTGGAGGATACCTATGGTACCTAAAGTCTGAGCATGAGTCTAGAATTCGTTTTGAAGATTACTTAGAGATGTCTATGGTTGAAGCCAAAGATGCTCAAAGTGCTTTCACTGACGCAGCGGGCGCTACTATCTCAGGTATGCAAGGTTTGTTTGATTCATTAGAAACTAGAGGACTAGTATTTAACGATCCAGATTTTGATGCCGCTACGGGTTTAACGCAATTTGACACTATATTACAAGAGCTTGATAAGCAAGGAGCGATTGAAGAGAACATGATGTTCTTAGATCGCGGTACTTCTTTAAGCATTGATAATATGTTGGCACAACAAAATTCTTATGGAGCAGGTGGTACATCTTACGGTGTATTTGAAAACTCTGAAGAAATGGCGTTGAATTTAGGATTTTCAGGATTCCGTAGAGGATCTTACGATTTCTACAAGACAGACTGGAAATACTTAAATGATTCTACAACTCGTGGACTTATTTCAGATATATCAGGAGTAATAGTTCCAGCAGGAACATCTACTGTATATGATCAACAATTAGGACAAAACATCTCACGACCTTTCTTACATATCCGTTATAGAGCTTCAGAAGCTGATGACAGACGTTTGAAATCTTGGGTAACTGGTTCAGTTGGTGGAAACTACACAAGTGACGAGGATGCAATGAATGTTCACTTCCTATCGGAAAGAACTATGTGTACTCAAGCAGCTAACAACTTTGTATTACTAAAAAATACATTGTAGTAAGTTTATTGTAATGATTACCCTCGTTGAATCTACGGGGGTAGTTATTACTACTATTAGCGACAGTAGCTAGTTATATTAAATAGTAACAGGCTATCGTCATACATTATTAACATTTATATTATATTATATTATGGCTAAAAAAGCTACAGCAAGCAAAGTTGAGGTTGCTCCTCAGGAAGAAGTAAAGCAAGTTGTTAAACCAATTGCTGAAATAAAAAAACCAAAAAACGAGTGGGTTATTAAAGACAGGCTATATGAGCTAACAAGATCGAAGCCCCTGGTTTTTACCTTGCCTACATCGCATGGTAATAAAAAAAGTTTATTACATTTTGATGAAGAGTTAGGTTACCAAAGAGAACTAAGATACGCGACAAACCAAAGATCCTGCTTTGTAGATGAGCAGCAAGGACAAGTGGTCATGGGGCGCATTGTATTTAGAGACGGTAAACTTAACGTTCCAAAAGAAAATGTAGTATTACAAAAACTATTATCTTTGTATCACCCAGCATTAAAAAGTGGAATATACGAAGAATACAAACCAGCACAACAAGCAAGCAATGAGGTTGACTGGATTGAGTTTGAATTACAAGCATTGAATCTAGCTAAGAGTTTAACTGTTGATGAAGCAGAGGCTATCTTACGCGTTGAAATGGGTGCATCTGTAACAGAACTATCATCTTCTGAAATAAAAAGAGATGTATTGATTTTTGCTAAAAAGAATCCAAACCTATTTATACAATTGGCTACGGATGAAAATACGCAATTAAGAAGTTTCGGAGCAAAAGCTGTTGAAATGGGTATATTAAATTTATCACAAGATCAAAGAACCTTTACATACGGAAATACCGGTAGAAAAGTAATGACAGTGCCGTTTGATGAGCATCCTTACTTTGCTTTGTCTGCATTTTTTAGAACAGACGAAGGTATGGAAATATACAAGGCAATAGAAAAAAGACTAAACTAGTCACCTTTATAGTAATAGGCTGCTGAAAGGTGGCCTATAACTATATAAAATAAAAAACAAATTATGGCTGTAAGCGTAGATACTGTTTATCAAAGAGTGTTAGCAATACTCAACAAAGAACAAAGAGGGTATCTTACCCCACAAGAATTTAATCTATTTGCAAACCAAGCGCAATTAGATATATTTGAACAATATTTTTACGACATCAACCAATTCGGTAGAGTGCCGGGCAATGATACAGAGTTTTCTGACATGCTCAATGTTCTGAACGAAAAAATAAACATTTTCGAAAAAAACGCCGCTTTAGTATACGGGGGAACTCACTGGGCTATACCTGCTGACTTATACAGATTAGGAACCATAGTGTACAATAACACAATAACTTCAAAGTCATTATATCCTGTGCCTAACACAGTGGTGACTACAGTAGTGCCTACTGAGGCAGAGCGAATAAACTTTAATGAGTTTATATACATAAATCAATCACCTTACACAAAACCATCTAATTCAAGACCAATATTTATAGCCAACGAAAACGGATATAGAGTATATGGTAATAGTGAGTTAACTACGGATGTCACATGTAATTATATAAAAGAACCCACACCAGCAGCATGGGCATACCAAATGGTTTACAATGAAGCTTTGTATGACGCATCTCAATCAGTAAATTTCCAGCTACATGAGTCCGAAGAAACAGAGCTAGTTATTAAAATATTAGAATTTGCAGGGCTGCTAGTGAAAGATATAGGTTTATACCAAATAGCAAACCAAATAGAAGGACAAACAAACCAACAAGAAAAAGCGTAATATATGGCATTAATAAATCAAACTCCAGAAGAATACTACTTAGGAGCAGACGGCGTATGGGATAGTGGTGATGAAAATTACGGTGATTACCAGTTTGTTAGCATAACAGATATTATAAACAACTTTATAGTTGCCTATGTTGGGCAGGATAAGCTAATAACCAAAGTAAAAAGAACTGATGTTGCTTATTGGGCGCAGCGAGCTATCCAGGAGTTTAGCTTTGATACACTGCCTCAGGATAAATCAATAGAAATTGAGATACCTCCGGGGCTATATATGGTGTTACCGCAAGATTATGTTAATTACACAAAGCTGTCTTGGACAGATAGCCGAGGTATAGAAAGAATAATATATAAAACCGATTTAACAAGTAATCCAAATGCTATTATACAAGATAGTGATTATGAGTATACTTTTGATAATGAAGGTAATATACCTTTAGCGGATGAGTCAGAAACATTGAAAAGATGGAATGCTAAAAGTAATTTCCCTTTGGCGGGAGCAGGCGGCGGTAACTGGGATTTAGTAAACAATCCAGACCTGTTAGCACTTTACGCTTATGGCGGAAGGTACGGTATAAACCCAGAGCAAGCTCAAGCAAACGGTACTTTTTACATTGATAGAATAAACGGGGTAATTAGATTTAGCTCAGATATAAGAGGAAGAATAGTTACATTAAAGTACATAAGTGACGGATTAAGTACTGCAGAGGATATGACTGTTCATAAGTTTGCGATGGATGCAATAGAAAAGTATATAGCTTATTCTATACTATCTACAAGATCTAACGTACAAGAGTATTTAGTTGCTAGATTCAAGAAGGTTGCTTCAGCAGCGAGAAGAAACGCTAAAATTAGATTGTCAGAGCTTAAGTCAGACCTAATGGCACAGGTATTTAGAAATCAATCAAAATGGATTAAACACTAAAATTAAATGGCAGAATTAATACGCACATTTACCTCGGGTAAAATGAACAAAGATCTTGATGAAAGGCTTGTTCCTAACGGAGAATATAGAGATGCTTTAAATTTAGAGTTAGCTTCTTCTGATAGCTCACAGGTTGGTACTTTTCAAAATATAAAAGGTAACTTAGAGCTAAGGTATAAAACATATAATCCAGTTACGCAGCAAAGAACTTTGTGGACCAGTGGTTATATTGACGACGATATTAATGACGCAGTATGTATAGGTTCTGTAGCTGACAGAAATTCAGATGAAATATATTGGTTTATAGCCTCAGGCCCAGGTGATATTAGTGCTATAGCTTCGTATAATACCGTAACAAAAGTAACAGCCCCGTTAATAGTAGACTATGACGAGGGTATCCTTAATTTTAGTAAGGATTACTTAATAACAGGTATAAATATAATAGAGGGTATACTAATGTGGACAGATAACCAAACTGAGCCCAAAAGTATAACCATAAAGGATTGGGTTAATTCAACCCCTGATTTTAGCACACACTCGCGAATATATGGGAGAGATTTTATTGAGCAAGATATTACTGTAATAAAAAAGTATCCATTAAATCCGCCTACAATATCATTATCTTCAGTTGCGCAGGAGGATAATGAGGGCAATATTGTTAATATATCTACTACTACGGACGCTAGTTTTATGATTTTAAATGGAGCAGGAGTTGCTACTCCAGTGTCTACCGGTACTGAAAAAACATTAACCTGGGCACAAAACCAGACCCCTCCTTTTTATAGAGAGGGAGATGTACTTATACTAACTCTTGATAATGAAGGCGAAACCGGTTCAGAAGTTGCAGAAATAAGATGCTCTATAGCAGGGATTATTCCACCTGAAGAAGGGGCTACACAAACAGGGGCTGATGTTATTGTGTTGAGCGTGGGGCCAAGTACAACAGGGGCGGATACAACAAACCCTCAACTATATAACGTAATACTCGAGCAGCAAGAACCGCTTTTTGAATTCAAGTTTGCCAGATTCGCTACAAGGTGGAAATATAAGAACAATCAGGTTTCTGCTTACTCTGCTTTTTCAAATGTAGCTTTTTTGCCAGGGGAGTTTGACTATTCTCCAAAAGAGGGTTATAACCTTGGTATGACTAACAATACTAGGCAGTTAACTATATCTAATTTTATACCTGCGGATATGCCAGGAGATGTTGAAGAAGTAGAAATACTTTACAAGGCATCGAACAATGCTAACGTGTATGTTGTTGATGGGTTTAAGTCTACAGACGCAGGTTGGCAAAACAACACTTTTGAAATAAAGACGGAAATAATAACTTCTGTAATACAAAGCAACCAGCTATTAAGACCTTATGACAATGTGCCTCGCAGAGCTCTCGCTCAAGAAGTAACAGCAAATAGATTAATATATGGCAACTACGTTCAAAATTTTACATTAAGCACTCCGTTTACCAAAGTTCCCTACAAAACAGATATGTCGGTTGGATTGTACTCTAGGACTATATCCACTGAGAACACAGGGCCTACTTATGTTAATACAAACAACGTATTAGTACACCCATCAATTAAAACAATGCGCACCTATCAAATAGGAGTGGCATATATGGATAAATACGGCAGAACAACACCTGTGCTCACGAGCAATAGTGCTTCTTTGGTTGTAGAAAAAGCATCTTCTGCTAGCGCAAACAATATAAGAGTAAGTTTAATAGGTAACCCACCCCAATATAAAACACTTACTGGCTATGAATCCTTTAGCCACTACAAGTACTATATTAAAGAAACTTCACGAGATTACTACAACTTGGCATTGGATAGGTTCTATGACGCAGAAGATGGCAATGTATGGCTTTCATTTCCGTCCGCAGAAAGAAATAAAGTGGACGAAGAAACATTTCTGATACTAAAAAAAGAACACGATAACAATATACCTGTTTTTGAAAAAAGCAGATATAAAGTGATAGCTATAGAAAACGAAGCTCCCTTGTTTTTAACGCAACAAAGACTAGGTAAAGGAAATCTTATTACCGACTTTGGCGGTGGGCAAGGAGCTACACCAGTAGAAGGAGGCAACGAATTGCAAGTCAGTAAAATTGACTTTAATGTTGCTTTTGGAGCAGAAACTCGTACTGAATCTGGTTTACAATTAAGAGTAACAGGATCTGCTGGTCAAGTAAGTGATTATTATAAAATATCTACTTTTTCACTTGACGGGACGCAAGCATTTGTTAGGATGGTGGTTTCTCCGGCATTTGGACCAGACGTAGATTTTGCTACAGTTTCCAGTGGGGCAGTTCCTATTGGTACAGGTATAACATTATATGACTTAACAGATACTAAAAAAGCAGAATTTACTGGTAGGTTTTTTGTTAAAGTGAACTCAGATAATATACTAAGAGAAAAAATACAGGCAGCTAGAAATAATAATAATACGTTTATTAGAAAAGCTATTGCCCCGCTTTGGAACTTTAGTTCCGCTAGTGAATTTAACAGCAGTTTCTGGAAAGAAGGAGGGACTTGGCCTCAGGTCGATGCCACCGGTAAAACAGGTAGAATATTCATTGATAGATTTAACCCTAAATGCGAAAGCAGGGGGCAGGGAACAGACATTGAAGGGAAAATAGTTATAACTGATGCTACCGGATACGGAGCGGGCAGAACCAACACTACAAATGGCCATGCCCACGGTATAGTGGACCGGAATCCTCGATTACTGGAGCAGCTTAATACAGTAGGAACTATGTTTAGGTTTGTAGATATAGGCAATGGCGTAGAAGATCCCACTGGGACTGTTTATGTTGTGACTAATAGCCAGCTTAATCTCGGAACTACTTATGACTGCACCAATAACTCAGGCCCTCTTTCAGGAAATGATGCTTGGGACGCGCAGACAAACCAATACGCTAGGTGGACACTTACATTTAAACAACTTGAAGGCGGCTCAACAGCACTCCCTTGGAATCCTTCCACTCTTCCAAATATTATTGAAGGCAGCGGCTCAGCATATAATTTTACTAATCCACTTGCATACGTGGGTATAGAGTTTTTAGCATCAGACCCAAATGATGATACTTTTTCTAGCTCTAGCCCTGCTATATTTGAAACGGAACCAAAAGAAGCTGCTGAATTAGATATATATTGGGAAGCTCCGGGTGTTTATGACATAAGTGATTTTGGACAAACCCAAGATTTAACTTGGTTTAATTGTTATTCATTTGCAAATGGTGTTGAGTCGGATCGCATTAGGGACGATTTTAACCAACCTATAATAGGAGATGGTGTCAAAGCTTCTGCAACGCTGGATGCGCCTTACACGGAGGAGCATAGATCCACAGGCCTTATATTCTCGCAAATATTTAACTCCGTATCAAGTACAAATAACTTAAATCAATTTATACAAGCGGAAGGCATTACTAAAGACGTAAACCCAGAGTATGGCAGTATACAGAAACTACACACAAGAGACACTGATTTAATTACCCTGTGTGAAAACAAGTCAATGAAAATATTAGCCAAGAAAGATGCTTTATTTAATGCAGACGGCAGCACTAACTTAACATCCAACGCAGCAGTATTGGGACAGACTATAACATTTCAAGGGGAATTCGGCATAGCCACTAACCCTGAGTCATTTGCGGAATTTGGTTTTAGAATGTATTACACTGATGCCAATAGAGGTTCGGTACTTAGATTGTCAGGCGACGGTATAACGGATATATCTGATTACGGCATGCACTCATTCTTTTCAGATAACTTAAATGTTAATAAAACTATAATAGGATCTTACGATGTTCAGAAAAGAAACTACAATATATCCTTAAACGCTCTAACTCCTTATTGGCAACAAACTTTAGGAGCAGGGACATTTGACAGGCTTAACAAGCACCCGCTGTGTAATCAATTTGTTAATAGTTTACCGACTACCAGCACGACTGTGTCATTTAAGGAAGATATAAACGGATTTACTTCAAGAAAAGTCTATGTGCCGGAATCAGCTACATATATAAACAACGTTTATTATACATTTAAAAACGGATTAATATATGAGCATGCAGCTAATCCTTTGTATAACACTTTTTACGGAGTAGGCCCTGGAGCTTCTGAACTTATTGGACCTTACTACGAAAGCTCTTTTAATACTATATTTAATGACAACCCAGCTATGGTTAAAGGGTACAAAACTTTAAACTATAGTGGTACTGACTCTAAAGAATACTCGTACACAAATACAAATGCTCCAAATCCGCAGTGGTTTTCATTAGCACAAATACAAGCAGCAAATATAACACCTGTTCGTGTAAGAGAAACAGAAGGCTGGTATGTTAATTCTATTGTTACAGACTTGCAAGAAGGACAACTAAAAGAATTTATAGATAAGGAAGGTAAAAAATTTAACTACATAAGGGGCATGGACACTTTCTATACAACAAATTGCGACAACAATGTAGATTCAAGGGAGTTTAGTGTGCAGGGTATAGGCAGGGCTAACGTGGTAAATGTTATTCAAACAGAATTCTTAGTTGTTAATAGTTTAGACACAGATTGCTTTACTCCAAGATAAAATAATAATAATATGATAACACTATATAACTTTACATTTGAGGTAGTAAGCTTTTATGAAACCGCAGGGAACGATTGGTCAATAAATAATCCAACTACGGAGTTACTTTTAACGCCTTTACCAGGGTATACATTGAATGCAGCTGATTTTTCGCCTACATTGCCTTACCCTCAATATGTCAATAGCGTATTATTTTTAAACAATGCCGGTAGCGGAACGGTTACATGCATAATAACATACGATTCCCCATCGGTAATGCCTAGTAGCAATGTATTTATTGAAATATGTGGATCAGGATTTGCTAGACCTTCGCTACTTAGTGTATCTGGACAAATAGACCAATGTAGCGTAAGTAATGTTAAAATTCCTTTACAAGGGGCACCTAGCGTTTCATATTCCGCTACTGGAGATTATGGGACAACTACAACTTTTAGCACATACACTGTAACTGCAAATACAACATATTACTTTCCTACAATGCCTACCTTAACTGTTGTAGACGGTGTGGCCAGTGATTATACAATTACGGGGGTTCCGTCCTATGACGCTAACGGGGAAATAGAGCAAGTTGTTTTTACTATTGCTTATACTTTTCCAGGAAACTCAGTAAGCGGAGACAATATATGCTTAACAGCAAACGCAGTGGTAACTTATAATCCACCTGTAAAAATAACATCATACTCCTTCCCGGTTGGCAATACCGTGCCTACGGGAGGAGAAACTAGAAACTTTACCGTAAACGGCGTAGAGGGTGCTAACTGGGCGTTAAATATAACGTCTTCTGGCTTATTTTCTCCGGTAAATGCTTCTGGCACTTTAGATAGCACGGGAACGTTCGTTGTTCCAGTCGTTTTCCCTTCGGTTACAGCTAATACAACGTACACGGTAACTTTAACAGGGGATCTAGCGAATACTTTTTGCACTGTTCCTCCTTATGTTCCTTGTCTAACAGGACAACCATCTGTGTTTACACTAAATCAATATGTTGACTCTACATTAAGTTTTGCTTTTACTAGTGCAAATACAAATATAACTCCGGACGCCGCAACTACTATTACACTTTTACCAGGGTCTAGTCAGCCTTCTCCTTTTAACGTTATAGTCACGGGTAGTTCAACAAGTATCCTTACAGTTGATTCTATACCTCCTCCTGCAGATTGGACAAATCAAGGCGGTCTTGTCGGCGGAAGTTGGGATTTTAATGTAATTAGTTCTAGTTTTGTAGTGGATAATTCAACAGTGCCTACTATTATAACATCAACACTTTCAGTTAATGTAACATCTGTAGGAATTACCAACACATCCAGTGCCTTAGATTTGGATCAATACGTATCGGATGGAGGTGCATGGAATGCTACATTATGCGGAGGAGCAACAACCTACTATGTTAGCGATGCTGACGGTTGGTCAGGGGGGACAAACCAAAGCCAATTAGGTAGTTTAGTTAATGTGCCGTATGCTACTGGTAATATTGTACAAATAAAGTCTACCGCAACAGGTGAGAAATTATGTGTTACTTTAGGCACTTTTGCAAGTGGAGAAACGCCTACATACTATATAGACGAAGGATTCCAAAACCAAGTGAGCACATTTGCTACCTGTACCATCTGTAATAATCAAAACCAATAATTATGCCTAACCAAGTTACACTCACCTTCAACCAGCCCTTGAATGCTTCCGTGCAGGTAGGAGATACCGCTTATTACTCTAACGATGTTAACGGTGAAACCTTACTAATTATAGGGCCCATCACGCAAGTGCTTCGCACGGGGCCAGGCATACCGGATCAAATTGTAGCGGATTTAGTACCCAATATAGTGGGTTCCGCAATAACTACAAGTAGCTTTATATTATTTAGCAAGACAGCTTTGATTAACACAAGTGGATTAAAAGGCTATTATGCCGAAGCTCAATTTAAGAATGACTCAACAGATTACGCTGAATTGTTTTTAGTTGGATCTGAGATATTTGAAAGCAGTAAATAACACGTAATAATAAAAGTATAATAATAAAATACAAAGATATGATAGGAGCCATAGGAGGCGTTGTGTCAGGACTTACTGGAATTGCTTCTGGTATAATAGGCAGTAAAGGTAGAAAAAAAGAACAAGCGGCAGCGCAAGCAGAGTTTAACAGAAATAAAGCAAGAATGGAAGGAGCGGATACCTCTAACCTAAACAAAAACATGGAAAATACCATGGAAGACCTTACGGTCAATACTCAGGCAGCTGAATTTCAAGCTCAGCAACAAGCGGGAGGATTTGCTAATACTATGGATAAACTGTCTTCTGCAGCTGGAGGATCTGGTATTGCAGCTTTAGCTCAATCGATGGCAGGAGCACAAAGCAATGCGGCCCAAGCAGCGTCTGCAGACATAGGTAGACAAGAAGCCGGCAATCAAAGAGCTGAAAGGCAAATGGCTGGCCAACTGCAACAACAAGAAATACAAGGCGAATACGCTTCTAGGGCGGCGGAAAAAGATAAGGTAGACACAATGCTCGGTATGTCTCAACAAAGGCTAGGCGCAGCAAATGAAGCAAGAGATGCGGCAACTGGGGCTATACTAGGGGGCGTTGGTAGTATGATAGGAGGAGCTGCTAGCTTTGGAGCAGGCGGAGGAATGGGTGAAGGTGTTCAAGGATTCTTAAACCCTAGCTAATAAAATAAACTATGGCAAATAATCAATTAATAACAGGAGCGGGTAGAGTAGCTAAAAAGTTTGTAAATGCGGGAGTAGAAATAGGCAAAGGGTTTGCGAGCTCTGGTCTTACAGCAAGGGGATTTAAAAAACCTAATATTGTTACTGAAAATGAAAAGTACCAATCTAGGGTTACCTCTTTAATGGGCAAGATGAAAACAGACATGGACTTTACTTCGTTTTCCCCGGCAGAAACTAGCTCGATGCGTACCTTTTTAGGTTCAGAAAGAAATAAATATGCTGAGGCAGCGAAAGCATTGGCTGGAATGACCGATACGACTTCATCTGAGTATATGGCACAAGTAGACATAATGAATGGTGTCAACAATAGCTTTAAAAACCTAGCGTCTCAAATAAAATCATACAAAAAAAGCAAAGTGGAATTTGTTGAAGGCATGGTTGGGGGAGTATATTCTAGTGGTAACGATCCTAAAAATACTAGACAAAATACTTTAATGTACCTAAATCAATCAATGTATGGCCACAAGGATGCAGACGGCGATGGAGTTAGCGATGAAAAAATGGATGCTCCGTTTACTATAATGGATGGTGGTAATATAGGATTTAATATCGATGGAGAAATAAAGTCATATAATGATACATCTCCGCCTCTATTAAAAGATTATAAATTAGGAGGGGATATACTTACTAAAAACGAATCTGTGCGAAAAGCAGGTGATCTGGTTAGTCCTCAATCTGAAAAATTATACAGAATAGAATTGGAAAGCGCTTTTGCTAGTCAAGACGCTTTAAGGTCATTTATCTACGATTTTGAAGACGAATTTCCTACAGAGGATTTAGGAACCTTGTGGGAAGAAAACCCAGACAATGGGGAAGTAGTTCAGGAAATAAAAAAGAAGCTGATAGACAGGCTAATTACATCCCGCAGAGAAGCTGGACAAGAGGGTTATAACGAGAAGCAGGCTAAAGAGAACAGGTCCTCTAGACATGCAGATAACAAAGCAACTAACGTTGACCTTGATCCAGACACGGGTCAACATTTCCTTGTATTTTCTAATGGCGAAAAAATAGCGGTTAGTAAAAAAAGGCATGATGCAGTTAAAAACCGTGTAGCCCAAGAAATTCCAGATTACGTTCCAGGAACTCCATAATTAAATAATATTAAAATAAATAAATACACATTATGCCTAGATATAAAGTATCTTCAGATATAAACGCAAAGCAATTTAATGTAAAGCCCGAATATTTAGATAAATTTTTAGCGGAACACCCAGGCGCGGTACTCGTTGAAGAAACACCACCTACTGAAAATTTTCAGAACGGAGATGCGGAGACCGATGCGTCTGTAACTCCTCAAGTAGCACCAGCATCGAGTGGGGATTACGTGTTGGAAGATACTTCTTCGGAATCAGTAGAGCAAGAAGAAATTGAGGATGCTCTTACACCGTATTATTTTACCTTTGAAGAATCAAAAGGGCTATCTGAAGATGAACTAGTTGCTAAAATGTATGATCGTTTAGCCTCCGTTGGCTTAACAGTAGACACCACTAGCACCTATAATGATCTTGATGCTATTCAATTAACTAAAGGAGCGGAAGAAGATTTAGGCTTTAGTGATTTACTTTTAAGTGGCAATCCGCTTACGAAAGCTAGAGCACTTAGGAAGGGGCTTTTAAGAGGCATGGACGTAGATGAGTTTTTTGGTGGCGATAATATTACCGAAGTAGGAAAGGACGTTACTGACGAGCAATTAAAAATAAATATAGCAAAGCTTAATAGCTTTATAAAACAAAATGCGGACGTTAATTACACCGAAAAGGCTAGGAAAAATGTAGGCGTAGGATTTGCTAACGATTATGTAGAAGCTACTAAAGTAGAAGATCTGTCTGAAAAAGAAGAAAGAGATCTATTCAGAGAGGAACAAGTTGATGAGTTTGAAGATGTAAAACAAATGGAGTTGGACGCTCAGCTGCTCAGCTCAAGGGGCGGGAGGAGTAGCGCCGTAGAAATAGGGCCAGAAAACTTTTCTAACCCAAATGAATTTGAAAATTATAAAATATGGAAAGCGGGTGGCGTAATACCGGAAGTAGATGATTCTACACTTGCAGCCTGGAATATAAACCGAAAACAAAAAGAAGTAAATAAAAAGTCTAGAAATTATATCGCAGATCTTACCCCAGAAGAAAGATTAGATTACACGGCTTTGGTATTTGATGAGAATAAAGCAATAGCTAATCTAGGCACAACTATAGAGGATTTTAGAACTGACGTAGACGCATTTGATATCGCCATTGAAAAATACGAAGCTAATCCTACACAAGAAGAATATGTTAGCTTACAAAATCAGCAGCTTGAATTATTAGACAAGCAGGGTAGAGTGCAGGCAATGCAGGGCAAAGCTGAAAAAATAGGCTTGCTAGACAGGGCAGAAACCATTCCATTAGCTATAGCTGATCTTAAAAAGAACTACAATAGAATGACCCAGTTAAATTTAGGGTTTAGTTCACTGGGGCAGACCATTGGTTTTGCAGCAATGACTCTTTCTAGCTATGTGGGAGAAAATCAATACGCTATTTTGCCAGGTGTGGACTATGTCCCTTTAAGGCAAATATCCGAACAGTTAGACGCGGAAATAGGTTCTACTTCGTTGTCTCAGGATTTAGCCGCAAAAACAGCTAATAACCAAAACGCTATAGACGTTGACGAAATAAGAAATGCAACAGATGTAGGTAGCTGGCTAATGAATTCTACAGTAAACTTAGCCCCATCTTTATCTATGGCTGCAACAGGGCCTTTAGCTCTGCCGTTGTTTTTTGCGAGCGGAGCCGGTGGTGTATTAGAGGGTAATGCAATAACTCAAAAGGAGGCAGCTAGCAGAATGTTACTTAACAAAAAATGGCTAGACAGTAATCCCGACGCAGACCCCTTGGAGATAGCTATTAGGGAATCTGAAATGGAAAAAGACACCAAAGCGCTTAATATAGCGGATTGGAGAGTGCTAAGCAATACCGCTTTAACTGGATTTGCGGAAGTGTTTTTTGAAAAAATAGGTACAATGACTATCCTTAAGAACATAGGTAGAGGTATAAAACAGCTGCCAACCGCAACTCTCCGTCAAGGCATATATACCGGGAGCAAAGGACTTGTTAAAGGAGCATTTAGAGAAGGAGGTTCGGAATTAGGCACCACTATTGTGCAGAACTTTGGTGAAATATACTTAATGGATGAAGATAAGAACTTTTTTGACGCCATTACAGATCGCGAGGGCTTATTTAAAGGTGGACTAGAGTCATTCGCACAAGGAGCTTTCATGGGGGGAGGTATGACATCTTTGAATTCTATTAAAGCAGTGTCAGCTGGTTTGCAGTCAGAAGCAGCAACTCAGCAGCAGCAGGCTGCAATGCGAGATATAGTTAATAAAATATCCAACTTGACAGGGGTTGATATTCAAAATATAAACAATCTAAGCGAACTTAATTTAGAATTACCTGCTAATGTGCAGCAGGAAATAGATAAACTTGTAAAAGAAGGCGTTGAAATAGAGCAAGATATACTGGATGCTTTTAAAGGGGGGCTACCAGCAGATCAAATCCTTGAACTTGGAGAAATAAATAGGAAAAAAAGACTTATATCTAAGAAATTGATGCAGGCAGCCTATCAGGGTTTGAGTGCGTCAAAGCTTACAGCTTATAAAGATCAATTAAAATCCGATTTTGATAAGCTAGACAAGCAAAGAGAAACTTTGTTAGGATCTCAATTAAAAGAAAGAGCTGTTGAAAACAAACTATCTTTTGATCTTACGCAAGGATACGACGCGTACAGAAATCAAATGTTGGTTGGCACTAGTATAGAGCAAATTGCACAGCAATATGAAAGCCTAGATAGTAAAAATAAGCAAATAGGTTATGATAACGCTAGGGCTGAGCTAAAGGCTTTAGATAAAAAGTTTACAGATGCCGATGTAAAAGCGTTAGCCGCTCAAAAATTTCAAGAAGCTGCTTATCGTAAAAAAATAGAAGCAGGCAAAGCTAATGCGATTGCTTTCGCAAAACAAGCGGGATTAGACGTAGACGTAATAACTGTTGAATCAAAAGAAGATATTATTGCTGCCTTTGAAGAAATAGGCAAAGGGGACTTGCTGGACCAGCCTGCTGAAAAAGGAGGTACTCAAACTCTAAGGGAAGCGATAGAAAGCGGAGTGGTTGAAGGTATGGCTATACCTAATACTAATAAGATAATAGTAGACATAAATAAAGCAGCTAAAAACGGTAGGGTAGGTATTTATGCTCACGAAATACTGCATAAATATGCTCAAGAAAACTACGGCGGAAACCAAAAAGCAATAGACAAGGCCGGAGAAGATCTTTTAGATTTTTTGCAAAAAACGGATAAAAATTTATATGCTAAAATTAAATTCAGACTAGACGAGAGCTACGAAGGATCATCTAACTACTATGAAGAAGCGTTGAATGCCATGTCCGATATTTTTGCTGACGGGTTTAAGCCCAATCCTCCTTTGCTAGTAAAAATAAAAGCTTTTGTAAACGCTTTCTTATTAGGAGCCAATGGTAAGGATACCGAATACTTTAAAACCGGTAAAGACGCGTATTTCTTTGTAAGGGACTTTAACAAAGCTGCTCACTTTGGGCAAAAATACAACAAAAAGCCAAGACCAATAGTAGAGAAAAGTGCTAAAAATCCTGAAGACACTGAAGACGTTTCTTTGTCTAGGTCAAGAAAGCTTACTGAGGCAGAGGAAAACAGGATGGAGGCTATTGACGCAGAGATCGATGAAATAAGCGATGATCTAATGCAGGGCTTTATAGACCAGGATACTCACGACAGAAAAATAGATAAGCTAGAAGAGGAATTAGAAAACATTGAAAATCCTCCTAAAACAGCGGCAGCCAAGCCGAAGCCTAAGCCTAAAGCTAAAAAAGAACTTGATATTGATGCACCGCAAGCATCTAAAAAAGATGAGCAAAGCCTAAGTGATGTTACTGCGAAATCTAAAAAGAAACTAGACGCTATAGGTAACAATCCAGATGGCTTTAACCCTAATGAGGGGGCTATATATGAAGTTTTAGCAGGCATGATCCGTTCTAAAGTAAAAGCATTTAAAACAGCGGGTAACAATATAGTTAATCTTACGAATCTTCCGGGGTTTGAAATGGATAACATGGTTAGCGAAACTATAGCTAGTCTTATACCTTATATAAAGAAGTTTGATCCAGCTAAAAACGACTCCTTATTCGGCTATACAATGGCCCAGCTAGGTAATAGAATGAGAGGTGCGTTAAAGACTGGTAGAGTGACTGAAAACACCTTTACGGAAGACGTAACAGCCGCTAAAGGTATCGTAGCAGAAGAAAGTTCAAATGAAGTAAAAGAAAAACCTAAGTTTAGAAAATTCACAGAGGCTAGCGTGGTATCTACAGAGGTTATCGATGCCATCCGTAATAAACTAAAATCGACAATCCGTACTTTAAAAACTAGAATGGATGTCGCTATATCTAGCAATCGTACAATAACTCCGCTTATAGCTGAGATACAGTACGAAATGGGTAAACAGGCTGATATAGACCTTAAAAAGGCTATGGGCGGTAAAAAAGACCTGAAGCTTAGAAAGTTTTTACTTAAAAACAAAAAGGTCATACTGGAAAATCTTACCACTACATTCTTAATGGGTAAAGACGGAAGCGGTGGAATACCTCAAGCTATACAAAAAAAGATAGATGGCAGATATGTATCCTATCCTGCTTGGGTTGGCAAAAAAATAGACAGAGAAACCACTAGCACTGATAATGCTGGTAGAACATCTGGGGCTGAGCTCACTAGAAGAGTGCCTAATGTAAATAGAGCCGTAACAGATCAAGAGTTTTTATCGCAAGTACTAGATGAAACTGGTAATCCAATAAGAGGTAGAAAAGAAGCGTTGGCTAAAGCTATGGGTGAAGAAATTTCATTTGAAATATTCTCTGCTGATTTAGCAGATCCTGCTAGTGATATAAGTGAAGCGTTTGAAAACAATCAAGAAAGACTGGGGGCGGTGCTTGCTGAAAACTTTATAGAAAAAATAGAAAGAGATATTGACAGGGGAAACATTAAGTTTTCTAAAGGGGTCACGCCACAAAGAGGACGGGAGCTAGCTATACAATTCCGTGGGTCTACTGGTTTTGGAACCGCAAGAGCCCGTAAAAAATTTCAATCCGATTTTCTTAGCAAATTAAACCAAGAAGAAAAAGCGTGGGCTAACGAAAACCTTGTTACGCCTATCAATCTTGCAATAAGTAAGTATATAAAAAAGGATTGGCAAAGCAAAGAAAAAATTGTTGTGGACTTAATTAATAAGTTAGCAGGAGCAATGCCTGGACTTTCTATAATACAAAAAGGAGTACAAAAAGATTCTTTTAAGCCGGACTTAGCCTTTCAGGTAGACGGGGAAAACGTAAACTGGGAAATAAAAGGAGGGAAAACTGCTAGAATAGCCACTGTGTATATATCTAAATGGTTTGATACTGCTAAAACATACGTGGGCAGAAGCGCAGTCCCATCTGATTTTGGAAACACATTGGTTGAAAAAATAAAAGAAAATAAAGAATTAGAAACCATTGTAGATATAATAAAAAAATCATTTAAAACTAACACGTACGTAGACAAGAATGGTAATACTAAAAAACTAGATCCTAAAGATCGTATAATAAAAGACGAAGGAGAAAATTTAGGATATAAAATGCCTTCTTGGTATTATCATGAGATAATACAGCCTTTGCTTCTTGGAGCTGAACAAAAGTTTGTTGTCGAAGGGGGGCTTGATATTGCCTCAACGTTGTATAATTCTAAAGACGTAAATTACATAACTTTTGCTGACCTAGGCAATTTTGTTATGGGGCCCGATTACTTGGGAACGGGGTTACCAGAATTAAAGGGAGACGCAGAAGTTAGGATTAAAGCTAGATCAAATTATTCCGGAGAGGGTAAATTTGTTACCTTAAACATGGTAGCTGAGCTACAAGTTACGAACATAAGCGCCAACGCATTAGGTGATAAAAGTTCTTCTAATATGTTTAATGAAGAATCTGCTATTGCTACTATAGACAAAATACTTAACACCAAATTGTCTATAACGAAGCAGACCGCTATAGATAACACAGCGAGCATTAAATACTCTCAAACGCCTAAGGGTATTAGCGTATTTGACTTTGACGACACGCTGGCCCGCACGAAAAGTAATGTGCTATACGTTATGCCTGACGGCACGAAGGGTAAGCTAACCGCTGCTCAATTCGCCGCTAAATCCGAAGCAATGCTGGATCAAGGTGTTGAGTTTGACTTTAGTGAATTCAGTAAAGTAATGAAAGGCGAGCTAGGACCATTGTTTAGCGAAGCACAAAAGAAAGAAGGCAAGTACACCAACAAAGACATATTTGTTTTAACTGCAAGACCAGCGAATTCCGCTAAAGCGATACACGAATTTTTAAAGTCTGAAGGACTAAACATACCTATAGAGAACATCACAGGCTTAGGTAACGGATCGCCACAAGCCAAAGCTGATTGGATGGTTGGTAAGATAGCCGATGGCTACAACGATTTCTACTTTGCTGACGATCACATGGGCAACGTTAAAGCTGTGGGTAAGGCACTTAAAGGCAAAGGCGTTAAAGGACAAACAGAATTATCCATAGTAGATTTTAAAAATCAACCTAAGGCCGTAAGAGACATACTTAATACGTTTGATGTTAAAGGCCCAACACAAAGATCTAGAGTTAAATTCAGTAGATCATCAAATAAAAACTTTAACGATATGCTCGAAAGAGCTTCCGGTATAAAATCTAGAAAAAGATTAACAGAGGTAGAAGGGCGTCAACTGGGTAAGAACAAAGGCAGATTCAAAATATGGATGCCTTCTTCGCTTGAAGATTTCAGAGGCCTTACGGAATATACATTTGCAGGCAAAGGTAGACAGGGAGAGGCTGACCAGAAGTTTTTCCAAGATGCCTTGGTTACACCGTACTGGAGAGGTATAAATGAAATGGACCAAGTTAAGCAATCACTTAAAAATGGATTTGCGGCACTTAACAAGAAGTTTAAACCTGTGCTGAAAAAGCTTGGTAAAAAAATTCCGGGTATGGTGCATACGCATGATCAAGCACTAAGGGTATACCTTTGGAATAAAGCCGGGTACGAAATACCTGGGCTTACTAGAAAGCAAGAAAGAGAACTTGTTAGGTATGTTCAGAATGATGCTGAACTATTAGCTTACGCTAAAGGAGCGCTGCAAATGTCTCAAAGAAAAGAATGGTCTAAGCCTTCTGATTATTGGGACGTACAAACCATATTGTCCGATATTAATAACTTTACGGAAAAAGCGGGTAGAAAAGAATACCTTAAGGAGTTTATTGACAATGCCGATTTAATTTTTAGCGAGGCTAACCTAAATAAGGTAGAAGCTATATACGGAAAAGACCATAGAGAAGCCATTGAAGATATTCTATACCGAATGAAAAACGGTACGAATAGAGCTGCTGGTATGAAAAAGAACGAGCAAAGATGGAACAACTGGTTAAACAACTCAATTGGAGCTATCATGTTCTTTAACAGAAGATCTGCATTACTACAAACGCTATCTACTGTAAACTTTGTAAACTGGAGTGACAATAATCCAATGAAGGCAGCGGCAGCATTCGCTAATCAAAAGCAATTTTGGTCTGACTTCGCTATGATATTTAATTCAGCAAAATTAAAGCAAAGAAGGTCAGGATTAAAAACAGATGTTAATGCGGCTGAACTTGCCAGCGCAGTCACGGGAGCTACGGACAAAGCATCTGCGGCATTGAATTATTTACTTAAAATAGGATTTACACCTACACAAATGGTAGATAGTTTTGCTATCGCATCAGGTGGAGCTACCTTCTATAGAAATAGGTTAAAGACTTATCTAAAAGAAAAGAGTGCAGATGGAGAACCTAAGTATACACAGAAGGAAGCTGAAAAGCAAGCTTTTGAAGACTTTAGTAAAATTTCAGATGAAACACAGCAATCAGGTGATCCTGCTTTAATATCCTCAGATCAATCTAGTTCACTTGGTAGGGTTGTTTTAAATTTCATGAACACACCTATACAGCTAAATAGGTCAATTAAAAAATCTGCTCAGGATATATACAACAGAAGAAGAACGCCGGGTATGTCGCAAGCACAAAGTGACTTTTCTAATTTCAGTAAAATAATATATTACGGGGCTATTCAAAATGCTATTTTCTCATCTCTACAAGCCGCAATGTTTGCGCTTATACCAGGATTTAATGACGATGAAGAAAAGGAAGGCGATTTGACTATGCAGGAAAAAACAGACAAAAAACTTTTTCAGGTTATAAATTCAATGGTAGACACTACTCTTAAAGGAGGATTTGGTTTACCTGGAGCGGTTGTATCTATTTTAAAGAACGCTATAATAGAATACAAAAAGCAGGAAGACAGAGGATTTTTAGCAGACGATTCTAAAACCCTTATAGCGCTACTTAATATATCACCAGCGGTAGGATCAAAAGGAAGAAAGGTAGTTAACTTTATTAAAACAGAAAGGTTTGACAAAGAAGTTATAAGCGAAAGAGGCTGGGATGTGACCATAGACGGTAAATTCAATTTAAGTCCTAGGTGGTCTTCTGCAGGTAATCTTATTGAAGGAACACTTAATATACCAACAGCTAGGGTAGTTGATGAACTTAATTCAATAACAGAAGCCCTAGATTCTAGAAACACTGCATGGCAAAGGATAGCTTTAGCATTAGGTTGGAAGACTTGGAACGTTGGATCTAAGAATGAGGAAAACGACTTAATAGAGGTAAGGATAAAGTCAGAAAATAAGGAGCGCAAAAAAGAAGAGAACAAGGAAAAAAGAAAGCAGAAGAAACTTCTAGAGGAAATGGAGGAGAAAGACAGAAGATCTAAATTATCGCAAGATGATAGAGACCTAGAAGACTGGGAAAAAAGACAGCGAAGAAAAATAAAATCTAGAAATACAAGAGCTAAAACCAAAAAGAAAAAAGATTCATTGGCGTATGTAGAAAATGAAAGGTTTAGAGCTGCGCTAGCTAAAAAAAGAAAAGAAAAAGAAGAAGCTAATAAAAATAAATAACTATGAACTTACCAATAACAACTAGAGTAGCTAAAGCTAGAGGCGGCGCCTGTTCCCCTGCTAAACAATTAAGAAAAGCACAAAGTACAAAAATAAACAAGCGAAACCCAAACGCTAAGGAAACACCTAAAGGCGTTACGTACGGTCTTCGTGACTCATCAAAATCTTGTCTAGGTAAGCCATGCGGCGGAGCTAGGGATGCATCTCCTGCTAAACAAATGGACAACAAGCGTTCTACAAAAAGATTTGCTAGGGCAGAAAAAGTAGCCGACAAAGGAAAAAAAGCGGTTGACGAAGGAAGAGATAGGAAAGCTGATAGGCTATTAAAAAGAGCTGCTAGAATAGAAGATCGCGCTATTAGAACAGAGGAGTACGAAAAAAACTATAAGCCACGTAGTAGAAAAGGGGTAATGTAAAAAAATAAAGCATGAGCATAAGCGAAATAAAACTGTACTTAATAAACGGAGGCACTTTAGGTGTAACAACATTCACGGGAATAGAGGACTGGCTAAAAATATTACTTCTACTTATAACCATAGGTTATACATTGACAAAATGGGTATCCTTGAATAAAAAAAATTAAGAAGAATGAGATTAACAGCAAACTTTAATTTAAGCGAATTCCAATGCAAATGCGGGTGTGAGATGACCCGTAGTGTAATGGAAAATGTATTCAGGCTAGCGGATACATTGCAGTTTCTGCGGTTTAGAACGCAAAGCAGAATAAACATTAATAGCTCGTATCGCTGTGAGGAACATAACAAAAGCATCGGCAGTAAATCTACAAGTCAGCATGTATTAGGTAAGGCTGCTGATATTACTGTAGAAGGTATGACTCCTGAAGAGGTAGCTACGTTGATTGAAAGATTAATGGCTGAAGAAGTACTAAGCTCCGGCGGAGTAGGAAGATACAATACATTTACACATATAGACATGCGAGGTAAAAACGCAAGATGGGATAACACAACTAAATAAAAATCATGGGAAACTGTTTAAAACCAATAACAACAAGAGTAAGAAATGCCCGAAGCGGTGTGAATATACCTAAAGGCATGGAAATATCAATGAATGCCGATGGGTCCGGCGGAGCTGTGCCTGAGGTTAATCCTTCGCCAGCAAAAATTAAAAATGCTGCTTACGAAAAATCAAACCGTAAAATGCGATCTGATTATACGAAAGAAACCGGAAAGACATTAGGTAAAAGACATTTATCAGGTACTAGCCCTAGAAGAGTTTCATTTGCATGCAGATTTGCAGGTATGAAAGGAGCTATGAAAGATGAGAAAGGTGAGCCAACAAGAAAAGCAATGGCTTTAAAAAAATGGGGATTTGGTAGCGTTGGAGCAGCGTCTAGCTTTTGCAGTAAAAACAAAAAGTCATGAGAACAAAAGGAATAGGGCCTCAAGGTTTAGGTATAAAGGGTAATAACGGATATATAATAGGGTCTCCCGCTAAATGCTGGCAAGGATACGAACGAGTACCGGGAACTAAGAAAAACGCAAAAGGAAGTTGTAAAAAAAAATAAACCTATGAAAAAACTAAAAAGCTATTGGAATAAGCTAATGTATCGGCTTATGTTTAAAAACTATAATGAATAAAAAAACGCCAGTAATTAATTTTACTGGCGTTTTATATTGTAAACATATATGCTTACTATCCATCACATGCGAGACAATCCTCATCCATTGCGGACGCGGCAATATCCCCTCGCAGCACACTTTCTGTTCTTGTATAGTATAAGGTTTTAACACCTTTCTTCCAAGCTTCCATGTGTACTTTGTTAAGCCATTTAGGAGTTGCCTCCGCTGGAAAAGCAAGATTTAAACTAACAGACTGATCTACATACTGTTGTCTTAATCCGGCCTGGGCAATGAGTTCCAGCTGATTGATCTCTTTAAATGTCTTAAAAACTTCTTTGGCAGGTATGTTATGATCACCAACGGTAATATCATCCAACCCGTCAATATCCTGTACTGAACCACCGTCAGCCAATATCTTATTCCATGTTTTTTCATTGTTTAAGTTATGTTTTTCTAGTAGTTTAACAAGTGTTAGGTTTTTCCTAATAAAAGTACCTTTAGCGCTTTGCTCTGTGAATACATTAGCAGCCCATGGCTCTATTCCCGGAGAAACATTTCCACTAAGCTTGCTATTAGAAACAGTGGGAGCAACAGCACGCAAGTGAGTATTACGCATACCAGTACCAGCACACCATAAAGGTTCTCCATAAATTTCAGCAAGATCCATAGAGGCTCTTTCGCTTTCAATTTTGATTTGCGAAAATATCTTCCTAGTTTCAAACTGAGATAATAAACCTTCGAAAGGAATACCTTTCTCTTGGAGATACGTATGCCATCCAAGGACTCCCAAGCCCAATGCTCGCCCTTTCTGCGCAGATCGTATAGCATTTTCGAATCCGCGTAACCCCTTGGCTCTTTGAATAAATTCCTCCATAACTCCGTCAAGAAAGAACGTGGCGTCATAGATAAGGTTAGTATCTTTCCACTCTTCATATTTAGCTAGGTTTAATGATGATAAGCAACATACAAAACTGTGGCTTTCATCGGTGTGTAATGTAATCTCTGAACATATATTAGTCATGTGAACCTTTAATCCATTTTCTTTATATGCTTCTGGATTTGCTTTGTTAACATTCCCTTTAAACATAATGTACGGTTCTCCAGTTGCTTTTCGCTTTCTAAGTAGTTTACTCCATCGAGTCCTTGCATCTGCATCTCCTTGTTCAAGTTTTCGCATAAATTTATCACCAACAATTGCGCACTGATGAAGGTTAAGTGATTGCCTGTTGACATCCCCTTTAGGTTCTCTAATCTCAAGCCACTGTTCGAAATCTCCATGTTCAATATTGATATTAACTGAGGCAGCTCCGCGACGGACAGATCCTTGATTAGTTGCGAGAATTGTTGAGTCAAAAATTTTAGCGAAGGGTACGACTCCATCTGATGTTCCATTACCTGTTATATTACTGCCAGCGGGTCTAATTTGATTAATACCAACGCCAACTCCACCGCCATGCTTAGCGAGTAACATCATTTCTAAATTCTTTTGTCCTATATCTTGGATGCTATCAGCCACATCAATCCCGAAACAGCTAATAGGCAAACCCCGATCAGTACCTGTGTTAGATAATACTGGGCTAGCGAGGCAAAGCCAACCATTCCAAATGTATTGGAAGAACGTTTCCGCCATTTCCGGCTTGTATAACCTACGAGCAACTGTTTTAGATACCCTATGGTATGCTTCTTTTGGTGTTTCTCCATCATATAAATATCCTCCTGATATAGTTTTCTTATATACTTCTGTATCACCCCACTCAGGGTAATCATCTCCTTTAATCCAATTTTTGTTCCACATCTACGTCTGGTTGTTTAGCTTGGTTTTCTAATAATTTATCTATAGCTTCCTTGTACCCTGGCATCAATTTAATGGTCTCTAACAAGCCCTGAGTTAACGTGTTTATATGTACTATGTTTTGTATATTATTGTGCAGAGCTTCGGCTATTTTGCCCATGTCATGCTTCATATTCATTAAAGTTTGTTCTTTCATTTTATTTATTTTTTAGTTTACCAAATGTCTTCAAAGTCTTCTCCCTCACCTGCTTTCGAGTAATCTGTCGACCTAAGCGCGAAAAAATCAGTATGGGTAACGCCCCCGGTAAGATGGTAAAACCAATCAAGATTGCCCGCTGCATTGGGGTCATACGCAAAATACGATCCCAGGTCGACGTAACCAAGTTCCACAAGTTTTTCATTTGTTCTTTTCTTTATAAAGTGTTTAAGATCGTTTGCGGATATACCTTCAATGTCACCCATTTCAAACATCTTATCTATATACTTTGTCTCCAGCTTAACCATTATTTCGGCAGCTTCTATTATGTCTTCCCGACATAAGTGCAGTAGTTGATCGTCTTCATCACACATATCGCGAAATAGTTTACAACCCATCTTGCTGTGTAATGATTCATCTCTCACTGACCACTTCATCTGTTGCCCTACTCCCTTAAGTAAATTACGTAACTGAAAAGAATACAAGACAGCAAAAGCAGAATATAAACTAACACCTTCCGCGAAGGCGCTGAATACCGCAAGTGATTTCGCAACACCGATATTAGAATCACCGCTATAAGCGACCAAATTATCAAATCTATCGGCTGTGGCAGGCTCATGTAAAAATGCTTCATAATCTTCTAGTCCTAGCGTTTCGTTTAAGTAACTGTAAGCTACAGCATGTACAGTCTCCTGAGATCCAAACATCATAGCCATTTGTTGTATTTCGTATTTAGGAAACCATCCTACTACATTCTGCGTCCAATAGTCAGATACTGCGCATTCAGTCTGAGCAAAGCCTAGCAGGATGTTGCCCACTAGGTTTTTCTCTTTGTCATCTAACTTCTCGTTCCAATCTTTAATATCACTTTGCATCGATATTTCGGTGTGTAACCAAAATGCTTGTGCTTGTTTAAGCCAACCCTCAGTATAATACTCAGGGTATTCAAACGGCTTGTAAGGTATTCTTTTATCTCGTAATCCCATCTACTTTCATCATGTATTTAATTGTTTGTAATGTTGCTCTCCAGTATTCCATGTGAGCTAGCATATCAGCTTTTTTAACGCTCATATCGACTCTATTAAAGTCACTAAGTATTTCGTCTACAAAGAAACTAATGGTCTCCATCTGGACTTTCATTTCGTCGTTTGTCATACAAACTTTGTAAAGGCTATGTCGATAAACGGCACGTATAGCACGTGAGTTACGAAATCTTTTTCTTCATACGATCTAAATCCAAATAATATTCCTGGGTATCTACCTATTTCTAGCAGCCATCCTGGCTTGTTGTCATCTTCTTTCATGTACATTTTATATTATGTTTATTTTGTTGTTTAACTAATTCCTTATACTTGATCTTGCCTCTTGTATTCCAGCTCCACTTCCACCATTTTTCTATTTGGCGTTCTACGTATTTTTTTCTCGCTAGTGCTTTCGCTTCTCTAGGATTATTCGAACTGTCTCGTCGCATGTAACTTGGTTTGAAGGTTTATATAATGTTATGCCAGGGAACTGACTAACAACTAACTGCTTGAATAGTTTCCATCGCATTGGAAATGATTCGTTTGCTCTGCCTTTGGTTTCTATTATGAAATCATCGCCAATAAAATCAGGAGTATACTTGATAGGTAATATTCTTTTGTTACCTCTGTTTTTAAAATCCCCTTTGCCATTGCTTTGTTTCTCATAAACCTCGTTATCAAAATGGAATCCATTTAATAAAACAAAAGTTTCACCTTCGTATTTGCATTTTATACCTGCGTTTTTTAAAGCAACCCACATATATTTCTCAAGCCCGGAGGCAAAGTCGATACCGTCATACGATACCTTCTTTGCTCTTACTGGACCTCTTTTCTTTGAGCTCTTTTTAAACTTTTTCATTTTACAGGGTTTTTGCAAACGTTCCGTTAGTCATAGATCCTTTTCTATTCTTGATCTCGTCGTAAGCAGCATCAATACAGTGCTCTATATCATACCCTTCTAACTTGGCTAGATTAGTTAATACAACAACCATATCACCAATAGAGTCAACTATCTCGCGATTATTCTTGGTTAGAAGCGCTTTAGCTAATTCACCAGCTTCTTCCATGAGCTTTACGTATTGTGTTTTAGAATCACCTAATTTGTATATACCTCTTTCTTCAGCCCACTCGCGTATCAGATCAAAACTTGATGGAGTAAATATAGTTGCTAAGTCACCCGCACTAGACTCCTTAGCTTTTTTAAACAGCTTTTCTTTCCTTAGCTCGTCTACGAATGATAACAACGTTTTATTATAAACGTATGATCTTGAGTTTCTAAAGTGTGAAGTACGTGCATTTTTCAATATCCAGTCTTGCTCTTTTTGATTAAGAGTTACCTTAGAGCCATCTATAGACAGTTTTAACCCTGTGCTTTTAGCAAGGTATTCTTTTAAATCCGTTTTTCCTACTGGAAAAGTTACTGTTTGGTCTGTAATGTTTATTGACATTTTATTATTTTTTTTATTAAATTGATTAGATAATATTTTGTAACTATTGAAGTCCGCTTTATAGCCATAAGACTTTTGAAGTTCTATCTCCATATCAGATATATAATTTATATCTTCGCTTGTAAATAGAACCTCGTATTCGTCTGAAGTATAGCCTTGCTCCTTCGTAACCCTCTTATTAAGATCACGTGTAACTCCGATCTTTTTATTAGGTATGTGATAAATATAATACATATTTATTTTTATTTGCCAACACTCAGCGGCGCTTTTATTGCCGGGTAAGGGTTGTAGATTAATAATTTAATTTCAAAATCTTCTGGGATATTTAATCCGCCTAGTAGATTATAACTTAGCCCTCTTTCTAATTCGAGCTTAGGTAATGCTCTGTTAGGCCTATTTAAGTATTCTCTGGCTTGATCCAAATGATTGTTGTACAAATGACAGTCTCCAAGCTGTCCTATTAGCTGTCCAGGCTTCAAATCAGAGCCTTTGGCCAACATCTCTAAGAGTAAGCCATACATTGCAATATCGTACGGCAGGCCAAGAAAAATATCAGCGGATCTTTGTTGCCACATTAGATCTATAACGCCATCATTTACATAAACCTGAAAAGCATAATGACAAGGAGGTAAAACCATATCCGGCATATCAGCAGGATTCCAAGCTGAAACCATCATACGACGACTGTCAGGATTAGCACGTATAGCATGAACAAGGTTTTTAAGCTGGTCTACACCTTTAAAATCACGCCATTGCTTGCCATATACTGGGCCTAACGTTTCATCTGTTCTACCTGAGCGTTCATAATCTGGTCTCCAGTATTTAACCCCATTGTCTTCAAGATACTTTAGATCTGTCCTGCCGTTTAATATCCACAGCAATTCAGTTCTTGCAGCATTAAAGCTTATCTTCTTTCCTGTAAGTATAGGGAAGCCCATTGACATATCATGCTTGATTGTTCTTCCGAACACAGATCTCGTTCCAGTTCCAGTTCTATCTTCTTTAGCAACTCCTCTGTCGAGTACTTCTGCCATAAGCTCTCTGTATTTGTCCTCAATATTAATCATGCTTAGGTAATATGCTTTTTAGTTTTTCCACGTAGTTAGCTGCGTCTAGTAATTCTTCTTGCAAGTGTTGTAACCACTTCTGTAAGTCCGGCGAATCTTCGTCTAAAGTTACACCATACTTTTTATATCCCACATCGGATCTGCTTACTAGTTGATCGCATACTTTTTCAATAATTGGATCTCTGAATGTTACTTCTTTTGTTTTCATTTTTAATTGTTCGATTAGCATTGCATCGTCGGAATCCATTTGTTTTTTAGTCATCATTGATTTGATTTTTTATAAT
>Ga0208134_1000166_pt1 | contig 40617 bp, 55 predicted proteins | sample VirMetDEL_Mar_31_FD_184515 | JGI IMG/M metagenome (GOLD analysis project Ga0208134, IMG submission 184515) | Aqueous microbial communities from the Delaware River and Bay under freshwater to marine salinity gradient to study organic matter... | ecosystem: Environmental > Aquatic > Marine >...
CTTCTTTTTGAACGCGGATCGCGGATACGTTTTCTCGTAACCGGGCAGATATTCCTTTTTTGCAAATTGCTCAAACGTGATACCGGCTTTTTTCTTTCCAACATCCAGACGCAAGCCGACTTTTCTTTCCTTTTCTCTGCCCTTCGCAGCCAGTTGCATAGCCTTCGCTTGTTCTTCAGTGTGCTCGGCAGAAATGTATTGGCTGTCCTCCGTGCCATCAGACAAAACCTCACGCAACTGCCAACCGCCACGCGCTACTTTGCTTAAACGTGCCATTTGGTTTCTCCAAGTTTGATTTCCAACAGTTCCAACAGACCTTCGGGCATGGTGTTCGCTGACACCGTGCCCTCGGTCTGCCTCCATTTACGAACCGTGCCGTGAGACACCCGGCACAGCTCCGCAACTTGCGCGGTGGTCAACCCATGCTGTTTGATCAGCCGCATAAGACGCTTGTTTGTTTTAGGCATTCAGTCCTCCTTTACAAGTTGTTTTCGCCAACGACGTTTCGTTGTGGTCGGAGCATTATCCACCCTGGGCCGACTCTTGCGAGACCATGAGCCACCACCAAATGCGCCCTCAAGCTGCCAGCCCGAAGCGGTGAGTGATGCGCCATCCTCTTCTTCCAGGGTGTAGGTGATAATGCTTTGATAGCCCAGCTCCTTGGCGATCCGCGCTGCCTTGCCGTAAAGCATCGAAGGCACGTTCTTTACGCAGCCTTTCAAAAGGCATAAGCGTGTCACTTCGAGCACTGTGCCATCGTCCAGCTTCCGAGCAGTTGGGCGACCAACCGTGATCACTCCTACGACGCTCACAAGATCGCCAATAGCGGCTCCAAACTTCCAGCCGCGAGGGGCTGGGTGGTGACGGTGATTCGCCTCAATAAATTCCCGTGCGTCTTTCTGGTCAATCTGACGCACATCCAATGGCCCCCACTGTTTCAGCATAGTGCCGCGCAGAACGCGACTCATGTTCTCAAGGCCCAAGCGTTGCAGCTCGTTATCATTCTCCAAGTACCCACCGCGAACCAGAGCCTCCCCGTTATCGAACCAGAACGGTTGCGGCATCGTGTCGGGATAATGCTTTTCAATCTCCATGTTTGCTCTCCTGTAAGCCGCCCCCGAAGGGGCGGCGTTGTTGTGTTAGGCCGCGACCGCAGTCGGTTGCGACTTGAACCCGTAGATGAAGTCCCAACCTGCGCTGGTCAACTCCACCTCGTGGAAGTTGTAGTCGATCCGACCAGTGTCTGGATCGAGCCAGCCCCAAGATTCGGGTCGGACGTACCGAATCAGCCCACGAGCCAACAGGGACTTGAGAACCATAGGGTGATGCCCTTGGTACTTGATCCCTACCTGCACCTTGGCGCTTGTGCGGTAACGGTTGTGGTAAATGGCGACCTCGGAGATGAGGTCGATTTGGTTGGCAGTTAGGTTTGGCATGATTGCCTCCTTGGTTGGTTAGTTGATACTGACAAACCGTTTTGGCTTGTCGCTATCAACTCAACTGTCTGTTGCCTTGCGGCGTTTTGTGAGGTCTCTCCCCCACTCGGTATCAGGCTTCCTTGTCCTTCAGTCGCCCCCGCCAGAGACATAATTATCGCATACCCTAATCGGGTATGCAACCCTAAAAGGGTACTAATTAGAAAAAAAAATGGAGTTATTTTTCCGAGTCTGAATCGTCGCGGGGGAACCAGACATCGACACTTGATTTGCAGTTAGGGCAATGCAGGTTTGTGAGAATCAGGTATTCGGATGCCATAAAAGGCACTGAATCTTCAACATCATGGTCACCGCCTCAGATCAGCTCGGTTTGGCAATGCCAGCACTTCATTCAGGCGTTCTGTTCGATGGATTTGGAGAGGTCAGAACGTCGGTAGAGTTTCTTGCCCATGTGCCGGATGCACATGATTCCCGATGATTCCCGTTGTCTCCTGAACTGCTGGTAGGACACCCCACAATAGTGTGCGGCCTCCTTTTCGGTCAGGTAGTCTTTGCCCCGTAGGTCGCTCATCGACGCTCCACAGGCGTTACCCAGCGTCCCGTGACGCGACACTGGCGCTTGGGAGCCTCTGACACCAAGCCATTCCTCTTCATACCATTCACGCGCCCTGAGACAGCGTTGATCTCAAGCCCGGTAAGGCGGCTGATTTCTTTGAGGGTGAGATCGGTGGAGAGTTCCTGATCCTTTAGGCAGTTCAGGATTTGACCGACTTGGGTGTCGCCTTTGCCGGAGTTCTTGATGTCTCGGTAGGCGAGGGTGCTAGTAATTCTTGGCATGGTAGTCTCCTAAAAAGGTATCGGATCATCAAAAGGGATACCATCTCCCTCGGGCTTTTTTTTGATCGACTCGATCTGAGCCGTTTGAAAAGATGCCATTGCTTGAAACATCTTCTGTTCTGAGGACATCAACTCGGGGGTCAGGTGTTGCAAATCCTTCGAGGTGAACTCCATTGGGTCAGCGTCCCAAGCGTTCTTGGTGGCGTTCACAAAGACCTTCTTGTCCTCAGTCACGTAGACGATCTTGGGAGCCTCCTCGTCCATCTTGACGGCAGTGCCAAATGGCACGAGGTCGGGGATGAAGATGTGATCTCCGCATCCCTGGCGTTGCTTCTTGATGCCAATCGTCTGCTCATGACGCTCACAGCGCCAAGCGCCACGGTGTACGGTCTTACCCGGAGCACCGGCGATTTCCTCAAGGACCGGGGTAGAGAAGGCACAGGTGCGACAGTTAACCTGGGCCACTTTGTCTCCGTGACAGGTCTCAGAAAAGTTGCACCAACGACACTGGAAGTAGTCGGACTTCTTTGAAATTTTTGGTGGGGCTTCTTCGCTTTGAAGAATACTCTTTACTCTGTTCTTAAAAAACTTAAACGCGGCAGCATCGTAGTCGGTGCGACAGCTCGTGATGTCCCGGCCTCCAGGTGTCGCTACCGTCAGGTAGTGGCGTTTCAATTTCGTGTAGCCCATGTAGAGCTGGGCTTGGGCGAAGTAGGTCGTGTCCCACTGCTCTAATGCTTCTTTCTCACCCGAGCCTTTAAGCTTGTTCAGTTTGTTGAACTTGGCCTGATTGACGCACTTGTGCTCCCAGATGTGCATGGTCTTAGGGGCCACGGCGACTCCGGTTATCGCGCCGTCAGTGTGACCAAGGAAGTGACCGTTGAAGTCAGCGACCTCGAACTGTGAGCCGTCTGCATAGCCGGTCTCTAACTTGATTCCTTTGACCGCTCGAAGGCGCTTCGCCATCAGGTCTTCATCTCGGTGGCCGTCTTCGAACCGGCGCAGCGTTGCTGCGTCGAAGTGTTCGGGAAACGCCCACCGCCATCGATACCAGATCTTTCGTTCGCAGTCCTCACCGGCTCCAGACATTCCGAGATAGTTCCGGGCGCTCGGAGGGTTCGCCTGAACGATGGCTTGATCGACGGCCTCCAAGGTTTTGTCAATTTCTAATTCAACCTTCATCGTTTCTCCTCTGGGCCAAAAACGAGTTCAATGAAATTTGCATGAGCATCGGAAAGTGCTTCCATGAACTTGAATCTCGGACCCAGCCGGTGCAGACCAAATGCTGGTGGGTGTTGACCCCACTCTTCTGATTGCCATGCGATAACGAACTTGTCCCAGCCTGGCTCGTACTGAAACTCGATTGAAACGTCAGACGGTAATTCGTATATTTTTTTCATCGTTTCTCCTTGAGGTTAGACCCCACTGCCCACCTACGGCGACCAAGCCTTTTCAAGTGAACTTAAGGCAGCGGGGTCTTTATTGATCAGTCAGCAGCAACCATGCTGTTGCAGCCACTGCCGGTACTTGTCCGTTTCCAAGGGCTTTAAGTCTGTCCACCCGAGAGGCCACCCCATGAGCCACTCGACCCACATCGGGTTCAGTTGACCACCAGTACTCGTTTCCACTCCCTTCCCATCCAGTACCGCGTTCGGTAAGGCATCCATCGCTCTCGACTTGCCGTCCTTCCGGGTCAAACTTTCTGTCGTGTAACCGCCCTTGTAATCTCGGGTTGTCGGGGTGGGGAACATCCGCTCCGGGTTGAAGACTGCCGCCGTCAGGTTGTTCTGGTGATCCTCCCGCCATCGCTTCGTCGCCTTGTTGGAGTCTTGAACTGTCGGGGTAGGCCACATCTTCTTTTCCTCGAACTCCACTGCATCGGCTAATCCCGCCCCGAAGGTGTTGTCCGGCTTGTTCTTCTTCCGAAGGATGTAACCGCCCATACCATTCTTCTCCACCCTCTCCCCTTGAGGGGTATGCCAGTCGCGAGCTGCCGGAGTCGGCCAGTTGTGCATATTGCTCACTGCGTCCCGAAGGTTGGCCGGTTGACTGCGACCTGGACGAGCCACTGTCGCCTCCTTGTGCAATGCTTCCGGTGACTTCGGTGGAAGACTGTCCAGAGTGTTTGGGGTAGGCCACATCGTTTGACCAACTACGGTTTCCAGATTCGGAAACCTGTTCTCTGCCCACGCTGATTCCGGGGTGATCGTTGAGGCCATTGCCGAGTTCGCCCTTGGGGTAGGCCAGTATCCAGAGTCTCTTACGCCTGTGTGGGGCACCCACATCGTCTGCTCCGAGCACACACCATCTTGCATCGAACCCTGCTTGGGCCAACGAAGAGAGGATTTCGCCAAAGTATCCAGAATTAAGCAGACCTGGGACGTTCTCCAAGAGTGCGTATCTGGGTCGAACATCGCGAATACATTGGAGCGTTTGCGGCCACTTGTTCCTCTCATCGTCTTGTCCTTTTTTCTTTCCAGCAACTGAGAATGGTTGGCAGGGAAACCCTGCTGTAACCACATCGACAAACCCCGCGTATTTTTTAGCGGCACCGGACTCGATGAAATCGTCAATGTCTCCGAAGATTGGGGCTTCGTCGAGGAAGCCGTCTTGGATTCTTTGTGCGAGGACTTGCTGACAGTATTTATCCCATTCGACATAGCCTACGGTTCTCCAACCTAAAAGTTTTGTGCCGAGAACACCGCCCCCGGCACCAGTAAAAAGCGATAATTCATTCATACAGTGACCCAAACGAACAACGTGATAAGGGAGACAACAAACCCAGTGATGATCGCCACAAGTTGTGTGGCGACCACCAAGCTAGTTGCTTCTTCACTCAGCGGGTTGCTGTTCTTGGTCACTGGTGCTGGTGGTATCAGCATCGTTCGTTGCTGTGCCGGAGCTGGAACCACCACCGACCTCAACGCAACCGCTCATATGAATGACGATGATCAGAGCCATTCCAATCGCGTAGAACCAGCCAAAAAATCTTTTGCCTGTTTTAGTCATCCGTTTTTTCCTCGTGGTTCAGGTGAAAGCCAGTGCGAACTGTGTGGTCACCTACCGTTGCAGAAACGTACCCAGCACATCCGCTCACAAGAAAGAGCACAGTCAGCATTAGGTAAGCGGAAATTAAGAACTCCCAAGAAATAATTTTTCCCATCAGTTTTCTCCGTTTATCGCGGGATAGCGCGTTGGGTTTCTTCATCGATTTGTTGATAGGCATTTGAAGAAATGATGTCGAGTCTTTCAGAAAAGATTTCTAAGGTTTCAGACCAATACTTCAGACCCATCGCGAAGTCCGACCAAAGATCAGGGTCGGGGATCTTTTCTCTCTCTTTGTGAGTCACATCAAGCCAGGCGAGAAGTTCCTTTCTGACTTCGTTGAAGACCTCATCGGCCTCTCGACCGTTGTCACGTTTCGATTCAGAGGTCATCATCGAGCCACCATTCAAGGATCGCAGCGGGGACGCAAATTAACGCGCCCCAGCCTATAAAGACCAACAAAAGAACTATCAGGCTCTCGATCATTGCGCCCAAGGCGCTGTGCCTTTCGGCGTAGCGTTCCCGGAAGAGGGTGCAGAAGACACCAACCGCCTGTAACCTTTGACGGCGTTGAACTCACCGTCCGGGATTAGCCGAATCTCAAGAGAGTGACCTTCAACGTCGGAGGTATCAAGCACTCGCGCTAAACCCACAGCACGACCCATCGACCTCATCTCGTTTTCAGCAATTTCCCGCACTTTCTCGGTTGAATGACCGAGGTTGTACCAACTGTTGACGGTGCGACCGTTCTCTACGAGGAAGGAGATTTTTACGGCAGCATCTCCGGCTTGGGTCGTTACGTCCTCGGCAGAGGTGATCTTTGCCGAGTACCATCCAGCCGGTAACGGCTCAAAGGTGATGGTCTCTTCTTCTTCAGGGATTTCTAGGTCTAGTTTCATGGGCTACTCCTATGCAGCTTTTTTGGGGGTGGAAATTTTCTTGCCCTCAATCTTCTTCTTGATCGAAGCCAGTGAGGGTTGTTCAAACAGGTCAAGGCGACCACTACGATCCTTCGCGTCGTACTGCTCGTCGCGGTTGCACTGAAGCCAGTGCTGAAGGTTGCCGTCGTTGTCTTTAAAGACGCGCATTGAGCCGACGAGATCGAAGTAATGGGGAATTGCTGGTCCTAACTTCTGACCGGGCATCCCAGGCTCATAAAGCATCTGCCCTTGTGAGTCATCCTTCGACCTTGCTTGCTTGCAAGTCATCAAGACGTTCGCGTTCGGCAGATCGCGAAAGCCCTTGATGAGATCTGTCATCACCGCGTTGAGTTCACCGTAGGCTTTCATCGCCATCTTGGTGTTTTTCATCTCCTCCGCGAGAACGGTCTCTGCAACCTCAGAGATGGAGTCAACACAAACCCAAGGCGGTGGGCCTTCGGTTTTTAAATAGGTGAGAACTTCTTCAACGTCTTTGCGAGTCTTAACCTCCGCGATCTGTATTGAGTTCGGTGCATCCTTGATTGAAAGCAGTCCCGCCTCTGCTGAAATGATCAGCGTTGGCTCGTTCGCCGTCGCACAAAGGACGGTCTTACCGGCCCCGGCAGGGCCGTAGACCAGCATCTTCAGACCTTGCTTCTGGACTGCCTCCGAAGGGTTGATAAATTTTATTGCCATAAGGCTCTCCTTGCGTTTTGTTGGATGAAGACTATAGTGCGCCTTAACTTTTCAGGCAAGCCTTAAAGTCAAAGCCAAGAAAAACCGGCGAGATTGCCGGTTTCTCAAGTGGTTAAAGGTGGTTAATTGCCGTTCGATGCTCTCTTGAGTTCTTCCGCAATCTTGATTGCAGTCGCATTTTCAGCTCGAAGTTCGTCAATCTGAGATAGCACTTGGTCTTTCTGTGCTTGAGTCAATCCGTTCAAAACATCAGTGCTAGATCGCTGTGTGCCGAAGCGCAACCACTCGACACTCACCTCAAGTTCTTTGGCAAGCCGGTCAAAGTTCGATGCGCTTGTCTCATCGATTTCACCGGTTGTCCATTGCGCCGCTGTCGTGATCGACACACCGCACCGTTTCGCAAGTTCAGTTTTCGTTATGCCAAGGGCGCGACGGCGCTCCTCGACACGCTCGTTCCAGGTGTTGCTCATTTCAACCCCCCGAAAGAGTTTAATAATTTGTCCCATAATTTTTCTCTTTGTCGTTCTACTTTTGGCTTGGTCATTTTCTCTTCTCCGTGGCTCATACGATGAGCCAGTAAAGTTTGTTTAAAGCCGGTTTCTTCGGCTTCATTTTCAAACAAATTCACTAAGCGTCCACCAATGTGGCGCGCCAAGAGTGTTAAACCCGTCATAAATGTTGTCGTGTTCTCGATAAAGCCACTCTGATTCTAAAAAATGTGCTGGCGTCCAACCGCCAAGTGATCGGCTGATCCACAACGCGCCCCAACGAACTGCCTCGTAGGACGCGCAAGAAGTGCCATTTCTGTGATTGTCCATGTGATTGCCGACTGGCGCACCACTGAATCGCGACCATTGATCTTGCATTTCACGTGTCGTCAAGTGACCGCACCATCCGGTGCGAATGTCCTCAATGGTTGCGCGACCGACAGCGGTTGTGTTGCCTTTCGAACATCCGAGCGGAGCGGGGCAATGATTCCTCGCCCACGAGCCTTTGAATGTGTGATTGCTGTTCGCAACCATGAATTCGGGAATCCATTCCTCAAGAGGGTTTTTGATTAATCTATTCATAAGGCAAGCCTAACACATATCAGGCAGAATGTTTCAACAAAAAGATAGGTTGTTAAATAATTCAGGCTGACCTAAAATAATCCGATGAATTCAGACAGTAAAACACCAAGCGCCAACGAAATCATCGACCGAATTGGCGGGACTGGAGCCACAGCAACACTGTGCGAGATCAAACCCGGCTCAGTCTCTGAGTGGCGACATAAGGGCATCCCCAAGGCGCGGATGCAGTTTCTCCGCTTGGCTCGACCAGATATTTTTGAAGAACAAACCGCCAGCCGTGAGGCGTAAAACCGGCATCTCCTCCTCCTTATTACCCGCCCTTCGGGGCGGGATTTTTTTAGGTTGTGGAGTTGTGGAAGTTATTGGAGGGCATCGCAGTGACTGATCCAATCGATCTTTTGTTACCAAAGTTAGAGAACGTAAAGGGTTCTCATGGCCGGTACACCGCAAGGTGTCCGGCGCATGATGACCGAGGGCCGTCACTGTCGGTGTCTGAGACAGATGACAAGATGCTTTTGATTCATTGCTTCGCCGGATGCGGAGCATCCGAAGTAGTCGAAGCCGTGGGACTCCAGATGTCTGATCTATTTCCAAGAGATGAGTTCATCCAGATGAGGCGGTATGACAAGAAGCCGCGAGAGAACTACCGGGCGCTGATCGTTCGCGCCAGACACGCGGCGATCTTAGTGAATGTGTTTGCCGCTCAGATCATCAAGGACAAGAGGTGGCACAACTATCCGGGGCTTTGCGAGGAGGAGCGGATCATCTTTGAACGAGCGTGTTTTGATCTGAGGAAGATCATCGATGCCTAGACTAGATCAACAGGTCGCAGAACTCGATGATTACTACGCCTCACTGGTAGATGAGGGCAGGGCATCACTCAACGTAGATGAGTGGGGAATTCATGCTTATGAAGGCTATGCCGGGCCGATTGAGTGGATTATCGAGGGAGTATTACCTCATAAGACCGTAGGTCTCATTGCCTCGATGGGCGGTATCGGCAAGTCCTATTTGATGCTGGATCTCGCGGTGAGAGTCGCCGCTGGCCCAGGTATTTGGGGGCAAAGGTGCTTCGGAGGCGAACTTAAGGATCAAGGGCCGGTGGTCATGGTCACCGCCGAGGATTCGCGAAGCGCAATCCATAGGCGGCTGAACCAGATCATCAACCCCGAAGAACACAAAAAACTCGACGAGCTGTACGTCGTGCCGTTGCCTGACGCTGGTGGAACAAAGGCATATCTTGAGTGCATTGGCGGCGTCTACCAAATGACCGCAGCATGGGATGACCTGTGCTCGGAGATTATTCGGGTCGGCGCGGTGTTAGGTCTCATTGATCCCATGCAAGCCGTCGTACAGGCTGATGTGAACTCCGACCCGGCGGCAGCTCAATGCTATTGGTCGAGTGTGTCAAAACTCTGCGCTGAATCAGGCGCAAGTGTGATCACCAGTCATCACATGAGGAAAGACGGAAACGTCGATGGTGTCGCAAGTTCCCGGGCGGCAATTAGAGGATCTTCCGCGATAGTTGACGGTTGTAGATGGGCTTACGCTTTGTTTCCTGTGCCGGATGACGAGCGCTCCAGAGCCGAGAAAGCTCTGGGCGAGTCCATCGGCCCAATGGAACTCATCAATGGTGCTGTGGTGAAGAGTAATGAGTTTGGCATGGGCGAGATGGTGACCTATCGCCGTGACCCGGCGAGTGGTCTTCTAATCGACATCAGCGATGAACTGCGCGATGAAATCGCGGCAGCTTCCAAGCTGAGTATCGAGCAGATCCAGGAGATCTTCTTCGAGGTGTCGAGGCGTTGGGATGCCGGTGATCCGTTCTCTCATAGTCCGAGTGGTCGAGATCGGTATCTGGGTAAATGGATGGCTGAAGAATTTAACTTCGACTATGGGACTGCCAAGAAATATGTCTCGGGTTGGATCAAAGATCGCAACCTTGTGATTGGAGATCACCCTCATATAAAGAGAGCCAAGGGGCTTCGTCGAAGGGAGACTCCAAGTGGGTGAAGTACAGATTTCATACTTCACCCGTACTTCACCTACTTCACTCAAAAGGCAGGGTGAGGTGAAGCGTGTATTAGATACACACGCTTCACCCTTCACCTGCCCGAGACCTTTCGCCGCACTTCACCACACTTCACCATGACCATGACGAGAGGAATCATCTGGGAAGAGGGCAATCGCCACGGGAAGCTCGAAGTGATTGCCTATGCTGAATCGACTAACAACGGGGTCAGGTGGATGTGTCGCTGTGACTGTGGTCGTAGCCATGTCGCGTTTGGTCGAGATCTCCGCGCTGGTCGGGTCAAGTCATGCGGGAAGTGTGATCGTGGTGAGGAGGCGTTATGGGACGCTTTAAGCAAAATAAAAAGCCCGTGTGATAAAGGGTGCGAAGCATGGGAGTCATGCAAGGACGAGGAGTTGGCCTGTCAGCCGTTTGCGAACTTCGTGAAGTACGGTTGGGACACCGCCGGGTGTCCAGATAAATTCCCGCCCACCAGGGCGCAATACAGGAAGCTCTTTCGTGACAAACAGTCGAACAAAGGGAAAAGTCGGTGAATTGGAACTTGCGAACATCCTCAAGGATGAGCTGCGTCTTGAGGTTCGACGCAATCTTGAGCAGACCGCCGTGGGTGGCTACGATTTAAACGTCCTATGGCCTCCTGGATACGCAGGGTGGGCCGTTGAGTGTAAGAGGGCTAGGACGGCAAGGGTTAAAGACTGGTGGCAACAGACGGCGTTACAGGCGTCGAGAGCGGTGGATCATGGTGAACCTCCGAAACCAGTCCTGATCTACCGGTTAGATCGTCAGCCTTGGTTCGCCATGATGAGTCTGCACGATCTTCGGCCTGACCTTGGAGACCATCATCAAGTCACCATGCCGCTTGAGTCTTGGTGCAAACTTGTGAGGCTGGAACTCGATGCTTTCGCTTGAGCATTTTAAGTTACTCAAGGCGAAGGCCGCAGGACTGCATCTTGGCTCTGGTGGCAAGCCCGATGTGACCTACCAAGAGGTCGCGGATCTCCTTGCAACATTGGACTACGAGATCAGTGTCTATGCTCGTTTAGCCTATGGTCAGGAGTGGCATCTCAACAGCACGTTAGGTAAGATTCTGTTGCGCCAGGTCAAGCCAGAGAATTCAAAACTGCCTGATGATCATTACCTTCAAATCATTCAGATGGCGATAGGCACAGCAAGCACCAACTATCATTTGACAGCCTCACAAAAGGCTAACGTCATGGGCAAGCGATGGTGGTCGAGATCGGACGAAGCGGACTTTAAGGAAGTGCAGGGTATTCTGGACATTTATGACAGTGAGCTGCGCTATGCGTTAGGACGTTGGAATGATGTTCAACGCGAAAAAGAGGCGCAGAATGTTTGACGAAACCATAAGTTGTCTGTATTTTTAAACTTGACGTATTTGCGTCGTTCTTCGATACCGGCTCCGCGCACAACACCACGCTATCAAGCCTTAGCGCCCGATCCGTGAGTCCATGGGACGCAACAATCAATGTAGTTCGTGCTCACACACGCACTCCTCGCGGGGGTCTTGAGTCCGAAAATCCCACCACTGTGCGGAGACCGACGGAAAAGCCCTAAAATAGTGGCGTTTTCGTGTCATTTGTACTGCCCAAAGGCGGTGGTAAATCGTAAGTCATTGATTTTATTAGACCCCCGAGTTCCGCATAATACCTATTATGTAAAGTAGACTTTGACCCTTGGGCCAGAGTCCCACATTTAGGCTAAAAACAGGGCGATATTGGGCGACCCCCCCACCCCCTTTTTATTTTTTAAAATGAATATGAATGTCTTTCGTGCAAATTCGGGGGGAAAATTCAGTAATTAGGTTTACCAAAATATGAGAAAACTCGACGAACGCCAAGAAAAATTTATCCAGTTCTACGTCCAATCCGGCAACGCCACCAAAGCGTGTATCGAGGCCGGATATTCAGAGAACTCGGCTTCGCAAAAAGGGTGGGAGTTAAAGCGCCGGTACTCGGAAATTATCGAACAGCGCCTCAAGGACGCGGTGCGAGACAAAGTACCCGAGGCCATGCTGACCATCAGCTTCCTCGCGAAAAACGCCAACAGCGAAACTGTGCGTCTGGCGGCAGCAAAAGACATCGCGGATCGCGGAGGCATGAAACCGACTGAGAAGATCGAACAAGAGGTCAGACAGATTGAGAGAAGCACTGAAGAACTGCGCCAGGAACTAGCGCGTCTATTGGGTGAGGATGAGTTCGAGGATGAAGTTCCCACAACTCTGAATTGAAATGGCAGATCCTTTCTGGCTGTTAAGAGCGCGGAAGCAACTAAACAACCAAGCGATTAATGAGGCGTATTTAACGCACGAGGATGGGTATCCTCAGACGATTTACTCTCAGAGTCACCCGACCAAATTTAAAGATAACCCTCACGCAGATCGTGTGGACCCGGAGCGAGAAACCATTCTGTATCCGAGTATCCGCTTTCGAGGCCCAGATGATCAGTTTGGCCCAGGACTGCAACGCCTATCGGAGTACCAGGCTCGGGAAGAAGCTATGCGTCTTCGAGACTACTTAGTGTTCCAAAATGCGCGAATGGCAGAAGACTATGCGCGTAACTTGTCAAACAGTATTCGGCGTAAACCCAATTCCTAGTGCCATTCAAGTCTCAAAAACAACGGCGCTGGATGTACGCCAACAAACCAAAAATGGCTGAACGCTGGGAAGATGAAGAAAAAATCCTCAAGGCTCGTCAACCAAGACTCAAAAGAAGTCCTAGAACGAAAAGTAGAACTGCTTAAACTCATTCGCGAACGCGAAAAGTTCAACCAGCTCGAAGAGTACGATCCTTATCCTTTTCAGGAACGGTTCATAGATACAACTTCGACTGCTTCGCAGTCGGTTCTATGTGCCGGTAACCGAGTCGGCAAGACACGGGTGGGAGCCTTTCTGGTTGCGGCGAGTCTGACCGGCAATTACCCACCTTGGTATACCGGGCGCCGTTTTAACGAACCCATTACCGCATGGTGTGGCGGTGTCTCGACAGAGACCGTGCGCGACATTGTGCAAGCGGAGTTGCTTGGAACGCCTGGAGACTCTCAGGCGCTCGGTACGGGCATGATCCCGAAGCACTGCATCATCGAGACCCAGCGTAAACCGGGTGTGCCGAACGCCACTGCGATGGCGCTCATCAGGCACGTTTCAGGTGGAACATCTTACGTCTACTTCAAAGCCTTTAACATGGGCAACGAGGTCTGGATGGGTCGCTCATGCGACCTGATCTGGCTGGACGAGGAACCGCCTCGCGAGATTTATACCCAAGCCGTCACACGAACCCTGGACCGCAGGGGTACGGTCTTTATGACCTATACGCCGGAGTCCGGGATGTCCGAGACCACGGCACAGTTCTTTAACGACCTTCGCCCAGGGCAAAGCCTGACGCACGGCTCTTGGGACGATGCGTCCGAGAAAGTTAAGACAGTTGTGAAGGGTAAGCCCGGACACCTCACGGAGTCCGTGATGGAGCAGATCCTCGCGGCGTACCCACCGCACGAGCGCGAGATGCGTAAGTACGGAAGACCGACGATTGGCTCGGGTCTTGTGTTCCCCGTGCCGGAAGAAAAACTCTTGGTAGATCCTTTTTCTATCCCGGAGGAGTATCAGCGACTCGGTGGCATTGATTTTGGGTGGGATCACCCGACAGCGGTAGTCTGGATCGCGTATGACGCAGACGAGGACATCGTTTACGTTTACGACACTTATAGGCTGTCGAAGGCGACACCAGCGGTCCACGCTACGGCGATTAACACACGCCCCAGGTGGATCTCCTACGCTTGGCCGCACGACGGTAACCGTCGCGACTCGATGGGTAACCCCGGCTTGGCTGACCAGTACCGGGGCCACGGCGTGAACCTTCTACCGGAACACTTCACGAATCCTCCAGCGATGGGGGAGAAGAAGGGCGGCAACAGTATCGAAGTCGGCATCATGGATATGCTGCAACGAATGGAATCAGGACGCTTCAAGGTGTTCTCGACACAATCAGATTGGCTTGAGGAATTAAGAATGTTTCACCGTAAGGACGGAAAGATCGTACCGATACGCGACGATCTCATGGCAGCCACTCGCTATGCCACCATGTCCTTGCGTTTCGCCTCCCCGGAAGGTGAGTCCATGTGGAAAGGAGACCTCAAGTATCCGGCATTAGGGATCGTATAGATGCCGAGTCTTTGGGATTACGTTCAGGAGTACCCTGGGCGTTTACGGGATCAGTTCAATCAAGGGATGCAGCAGTTCGCGGCGACCCGTAATCCGGTAACTGCACTCGGTGCGATAAACCCGACTACGCCTTTTATTCAGGATGCCGCGTTACAGGCCGGTGGCCTGATCGCGCCTCAAACAAATCAACTGAGTCAGGCAGTCTCTCAGGCATCTGAAAATTTGGGGTTGGGGCCGCTGTCGATCCCTGAAGTGACAGATGAGCAGTTAGCGCCGTTCCTGATGTTGGGGATGGGCAGTCCTAGCAAGATGGGCTTTTACTCCCCATCAGGTAAAGCCCTGACCACGGCTCCCGGCAAAGGCACGAGCCAGCAATACCTGGCACACCTGAAGAAAGAACCCGGTGCAACGCGAGAGGCGAAGCAGACGGGTCTGATCCAGAGGCTCGAAGAAGCCCCCGGTACGCTCACGCAAGAAGAAGTGGTTTCCATGTGGAACCCGATAGAGCTGACCGAGACAGTTAAGACCGCAGTAGACACGAAAGGTGCTGTGAATCTTGACAGTCCGTTTGCGATACCTGAAGTGATGAGGGCTGCTAGGAACGCAGTTAATGCTGATGACCTTGCGCTCACAATCGCAAATGACGGTGATGCTTATCGGGCTTTGGAAAGGCAGTTCCCTAATCTTACGGATCAGGATGATTGGGACGAAATCGTAGTAAGGGATATTTGGGGAAGGCAAGATCAGCCCGCAAATGTTACGAGATACGGCAACGACGAAAGGCTAAACCTCCCAGGCGGCGAAGGGCCAAAAGAGATTCTGGTGCAGTTGCCAGTGCGCCCCATGTCGATTGAGGATTACGAAAGTCAATTAGCAGCACAACGACCTGGATTATTGCCGCGAGAAGATGTCCTTGAGCGATACCAAAACTATTTACAGGATTTTGAAGCGGGTATCGGCCCTGTTGGCCCCGGTGCAAACTACGAAAGCACCCATTGGGACGAACCCAACGTCCTAGCCCACATCCGTACCAACAAGCGTGATGTCGGTGGTGTCAGCGCCTTACACGCAGAAGAATTCCAATCTGATTGGCATCAGCAAGGGCAGAAGAAGGGTTACGTTGATGTCGAACAAAAGCGAGTTCTTGAAAACCGACTTACTGAAATTCAAGAAGCAATCAAGGCCAGTAATCAGCAGATCGCTGGTAATGATGATGTCGGTTTATTGAAAAAGTTGGATGGAGATACATCAGGGTTAAACGTGATGATCTCGGATCATCCAGAAGGCGGCACTAATTTTGCTGATAGAAACCAAAATGTAGACAACGACTACGCTTCGATTGGCAACATTGATCGCAATGGAAATTTATCTACTAGGAAATACACAACGCCAGAGCAAAAAATTCTTTTAGAAAAACAAGCTAAATTAGTAAGAGAACGTAGCTCGATCAGAAATGATTTAAGGTCAATGTCTCTTTCGTCTGGAAAAGTTCCCGACGCACCTTACAAAAAAGACTGGCACGAACTCTCTTTTAAACGCTTCCTCATGGAAGGCATCAACGATCCTTCCGTAGATCGCATCACCTGGACTTCCGGTGCTGTACAAGCGGATAGGTACAACCTGGCGAAGCAAATAGATGAGTTGTTTGTAGGTTACGGAATACCCGGCTCTGTAAATATCAGTGGCACTAAAGATGGCGATAGTGTTCTCAGTAATTCCAATGTCCAGTTATCGCAACTTGATGACTACGTTGGCAAAGAGATTGCAGACAGGATAAGAAAACATATTGATGACAATCCTCCCTCAACGGCAGTGAAGGACGCAGAAAAACGGATAGCCGAAATAAAGGCGGCAACAGGTGGCAATATAACCGGGCAAGGTACTCCAGACCAAATTAGAGAATGGTCAGAATTGAATATGTTTATTGGTGGAGCCGCCCCAAATAGTCTGACGTTATCCGGCGTTGATCTTGAAGTCGGAGGCGAGTTCCACAAAAACCTATACGACAAAAAGATTCCGCAGTTCGCTAAGAAGTTCCTGAAGAAATACGGGGTGGAGCCGAAGAAAGTTCCAAGTGCTGAAATGCAAATTATTGAGGGAGAGCTTGGCCCTTCACGAAAGATAAGACCGGAACTTCTCTACGAAATATGGACTGAGTTTCCAGAAGACTTTGTTAAAGCGTTTGAAACACGGGAAGAGGCTGAAAAATTTATTGAACGAAACCAAGAAAATCTCTGGTACATCGACATAACACCCGAAATGCGCCAGGACTTACAGGAGAAAGGCGTACCACTTGCGATGAATGACAGAAAACCACTATTGGCTTATGCCTGAGTATCTGAATGGCACAACTTGAAGACGAAGAAATCCTAGCGAAGATCCACCACGAGGTGAACGCTGCGCTCGGCTACGAGGACGAGATTTCAGAACAGCGCAAAGAGGCGTTGTTGCGCTATACCTCGCAGCCTTACGGCAACGAGGTCGAAGGCCGCTCCCAAGTAGTTGATACCACCGTCATGGACACGATTGAGTGGATCAAGCCGTCCCTGATGCGCGTCTTCACGAGCGGCGATGAGGTCGTTAAGTTCCTCCCCGAAGGCCCGGAGGATGTACCCGCCGCGAAACAGGCTACCGATTACATCAACTGGATTCTGACCCGCAAAAACAACTGGTCTGAAATCTTCCTCACATGGATCTCTGACGCCCTCCTGGAGAAGGTCGGCATCATCAAAGTCTTCTGGGACGAAACTGAAAAGAAAAACCGCGAGGAGTACCACGATCTCACCGACGCAGAGCTAGAGAACCTTCTCCGGCCCGACGAGGTAGAAGTTCTTGAGCACACCGAGCGCCGCGAAAGCGAAGAAGCGCCTGAAGGCGATGACATCGTTGATGAGCTAGAAGCAGCACTCATGAACCCGACCCTTCACGATGTCGTTATCAAGCGTCAGGTCAAGAAGGGTGCGGTCAAAATCGTCAACATTGCGCCAGAAGAGTTTTTGATTTCCCGCGAAGCCAAGAACGTCGAAGAGGCGCGTTTTGTCTGTCACCGCAGTCGCATGACGCTCGCGGAACTCCGCGAAATGGGCTACGAGGTAGACGAGGAGCTGATTGGCAGCAGCGACTTCTCCAACTACAACATGAATCAGGAGAGCAACGCCCGTCATCAGTTTGATAACTCCCAGGGCTGGCCTTTTGACGTTGAAGAAGGCGAGGGCGCTCTGCGTGAGGTTTGGGTTTTTGAGAGTTATATGCGGGTCGAGATCGAGGGCGGCTTGTCCGAGCTGCGCCGTATCCTGACTTGCGGTAATCAGGTACTCGCGAATGACCCGGTAGATGGAGTGCCGTTTGCGACCTTGTGTCCGATCCCGATGGCCCACAAGTTCTTCGGGATGTCCATCGCGGATCAGGTGATGGATCTGCAACTGATCAAGACGGTTCTTATGCGGAACCTTCTCGACAATATGTATTTACAGAACTCCGGGCGCGTGGCCGTCCAAGAGGGAATGGTCAATCTTGATGACCTTCTGACCCAAAGACCTGGCGGCATTGTACGCACCAAGGCACAGGGCGCGGTGCAACCGTTACCGACTCCGCAGCTCCAGCCTTACGTCTTTGAGATGCTCGGTTACATCGACAGCATCCGGGAAGAACGCTCCGGCATGACCAAGATGAGCCAAGGACTCGATGCCAACGCGCTCACCTCGCATACGTCTGCGACTCAGGTGGCCCAAGTAATGACAGCGGCACAGCAGCGTGTCGAGCTGATCGCCCGGCTCTTTGCGGATACCGGCGTAAAACAAATGGCGAACATGATTTACGAACTGGTCAACAAAAACCAGGACAAGGAATCAGTTATTCAGCTTCGCAATGAGTGGGTTCCCGTAGACCCCTCAATGTGGCGAAACAAAATGGATTGCTCCGTTCAGGTTGGCTTGGGACATGGCAACAAGGATCAGCAGATGATGCATTTGTCTCAGATGATCCAGTTTGCGTCACAGGCGATGTCCGGCGGTCTCTCGATTGTTACCGAGCAGAACATCTACAACATGGGCGCTCAACTCGTTAAAAACATGGGATTCAAAGACGTAAGCCAGTTCCTTAACGATCCCAGCAAAATGCCGCCGAAAGGTCCATCCCCACAGGAGCAGATGGCTCAGATGGAGATGCAGATGAAGCAGAAAGAACTGGAGATCAAAGCCGCTGATGTACAGATCAAAGCACAAAAGATTCAGGTCGATGCTCAAGAAGCAAGCGTCGATGCACAACTCAAGGCCCAAGAGCTGGCACTTGAGGCCCAGCAGAACCGACCAGTCGCTATTGGCTGATAAAAATACTTTGCAACAGTTGTTTCGTGCAGAGGAAGAGTGGTGGCAAGAGCAAAACCAACGGTAAAATTTTATGGACGAAAGCCAACGACTCGAAGCTGCAAAAAGAATTTTAGCCGACCCCATGATCAATGAAGCATGGGATCTGTTGGCAAAAGAAATCCTGATCAGTTGGGAACACTCATCTGATCACGATGTTGAAACCAGAGAAAGGCTCTGGTTGAGTCTAAAGACCTTGGGTCGTTTCAAGAGTCACTTTGATTCCATTGTGACAACCGGGAAAATGACCGACAAGATTTAGACTGTTTTTTAACGAAACTCGTTTCGCGAAACGAGCCAGCAAGGACGCTGGTTGGCCCCACTCAGGTGGGGCTTTTTCATGGAGCACACTATGGCCGACACGCAAGCAGCACCGGCGCTGAATGAAGCACCCGTAATAACCGACGAGGGCAGTATCGCCTCGGCACACCAGGCACTCTTAGGTCTTTTGGACTCGCAAGAATCTCCAGAGGCAGAAGAGGCCGCCCCGACCGAAGAAGAATTAACGTCCACGGAAGAAGATCCAGACGAATCTACTGAGGCGGTTTCTGAAGACGAATCCGAGTCCGAAGAGGATGAGGAAGAGTCTGAAAACGAAGAGTCTGAAGAAGAGGACGAAGAGGAACCCGTCTACGCCATCAAAGTTGATGGTGAAGAGATAGAGGTCAGCCTTGACGAACTCCTAAAGGGCTATTCACGCAATTCCTCGTTTACGAGGAAAAGCCAAGCTCTCGCGGAAGATCGAAAGCAGATGGAATCACTGCAACAGCAGTACACCTCCGAGATGCAGCAGATTCAGGCAGAGCGACAGCAGTACGCACAACAACTTCAGTCGATGATTGAAAACTCTAACCTCGATCAGTTTGCAACCGTAGATTGGGAACGCCTTAAAGCGGAAGACCCGATTGAGTTTGTAACCAGACGAGAAGAGTTGAGAGAGGCCCAGGAAAAGATCGCCAAAGTTCAACACGAACAGCAACAGGTGATTGCGAAAAACGAGGCCGCAGCACAACAGAACTGGCAAGAGTCTGTCAAACAGGAACACGCCGCTCTGGTAGAAAAACTACCGGATTGGGGTGATCCTGGCAAACAGAAAGAACTTGCCGGTGAGCTGCGTTCCTACGCTTCATCTGTGGGCTTCCAAGACGCTGAGATCGAGAGTCTTATTGACCATCGATCCTTTATTGTTTTGAACAAGGCCCGTTTGTACGACGAGATGGTAAAGGCCAATCCAAAGGCCAAGAAACTCAAGAACAAACCCAAGGTCATTCGCGGCAGTAAAGCAGCAACAGCCAAATCTAAGTCTAAAAGTAAACGTGCGGCGCTGAGAAACCGACTTTCAGAGACCGGCAACGTCAATGACGCGGCAGCTCTCCTGGAAGATTACGTATAACTTTTCTTTTAAGGATAAAAAATGGCAATCCCAACAAATACCAGCACAACTTATAGTGCTATCGGTATCAGGGAGTCACTTGCCAACGTGATTTACAACATTGCTCCTTTGGATACGCCGTTCTTGAGCGGCTGTTCCAAGCAGAGCGTGGATAACACGTTTTTCGAGTGGCAGACTGATACCATCGCCGCAGGTGGCGCTAACCGTCAGCTTGAAGGTGACGGACAGGACTCAACTTCCGCAGATGCGCGTGAGAACCCGGTTCGTGTAGGCAACTACACCCAGATCTCGCGTTACATCATCCAGACCTCTGGCACGAACGAGGCCGTCGATTACGCCGGTCGCAAATCGTCCCAGGCTTACCAGCTTGCGAAAAAAGCGAAACGGATGAAGCGTGACATTGAGTTCATGCTGACCTCCAACGTCGCTCGTAACGCTGGCGCAACGGGTACTGCTCGTATCACTGCTGGTCTTCCGGCATGGATCGCGACCAACTACCATTCGCTAGGTTCTGGCACGGCAGCGGGAGCTGCGTCTTCCGGTAACGGAACTGATGCGGCCACGGATGCTACGACTGACAACAGCATCACCGAAGCCGGTATCAAGACCGTCATTAAAGAAGCATACGAGTCTGGTGGCGACCCTGATGTGATCATGTGTAAGCCTGATATAAAACAGGCGATCTCTGATCTGACTCAGAGTGTTTCCAGCCTTCGTACCGCTGCTGACAAAGTAGCCCCGGCACACGTTGTCGCGGCTGTTGACGTTTATGTCAGTGACTTTGGTACGTTCAAGATCCAGCCTAATCGTAACCAAGCCCGTAGCCAGGATGTCTTCATTCTGGATATGGATCATTGGGCGATGGGTGTGCTTCGTGACTTTAAAACCGTTGATCTCGCCGTCACTGGTGACAGTCAGCGTCAGATGTTGGTCTACGAAGCTGGTCTTATGTCCAAGAACCAGAAATCTTCTGGTTACCTGGCAAATGTAACGACCTAGAAATAGGTTATTCACCAAGAGAAGGGGCGGGGAAACTCGCCCCTTTTTTTTTTGAAACCAAGACAAGGAATAAACAATGGGTATGGGTGTTAAGCACTACCGTGGAAACGGCAAAGAACATAAAGGTGCGTATCACAAAATGCCTAACGGCAACCTTCATTCTGGCGCAAAGCACGCCGCGTCAAGCAAGCCGCTCTTTCATTACGGAGAGTTGTCAAAAAAAGCACAAGCAAAAGCAAGGAGCAACTGGAAAACATGAAAAAAGGAAAGAAGGGTAAACGACCTAATCCAAATCCGTACCGATAAAAAGGTGGAAAGGTATCAAATGGACAAAGATTTAAAAAAACTGAGCAACAAAATTTCCAAAAAACAGCCGCCAGCACCAAAAGAAGTTAAACGTCCGAAGAACTCTACGGAGTGGCTGCAAGACGCTTATAGCGACACCTCTAACGGTGCGCCCAAAGTAGGAAATGTCGGCTATGTCTGATCGCAAAACCATATTTGACGTTGAACCATATCGAAGAACCGATATGCACGAACACGCAGATGGATCTGTCACGTTCAACACCGTCCAAGATGTGCAATCCATCATTGATGCCAATAAACGCCAGTACAACGACTATGGCGACAAGTTATCAATGGGCAAGCGTGGCGAGTGGCATAAGTGCGCCACGATTCCCAAAACCGTCCTGGAACAATGGATAAAAGAAACCAACGGCGCGATCTTAAAAGATAGCAAGCTGATGGCGGCTTATCTCAACAATCCAGACAACAAGTTTTTAAAAACCTCCCCAACTGACCTTTAGGAAAAACACATGAAAGGGAACTATCGACCGGCTGGGGCGACTCAGACCATCACAAGTGCGGGTACGTCTGCTGCAACTAGCAACGGTGTTGGCGCACAAGTCAGCGATGTGCTGATCACCGCAACACAGAATGTTTACCTGGCATTTGGTGCATCTCCGACTGCAACAGCCAGTAACGGCGTTTTTCTTCTGAAAGACTGGCCCACTTACTTCTCAATCCACGGTGGCGAGAAAGTCGCAGCACTTCAGGTATCAACCGGCGGCGTTGTTTACGTTTCTGAACTGACGCGCTAATGGCAATCTCGACCTACAGCGAACTCCAGACGGCTGTAGCAAATTGGCTTGATCGTGACGATCTTACTGCGCGTATTCCTGAGTTTATTTCTCTCGCGGAAGCCAGGTTTAACCGGGATCTGCGTATCCGGGCGATGGAAACCAAACAAACGGCATCAACTGTTGCTGATCAACGTAATTACGCATTGCCGACCAACTATCTGCAAATGCGTAACTTTCAGGTCAACGGCACACCTATCCGCATCCTGGAATACGTCACCCCCGAAATGTATGACCGGATGTGGGGCGGCACGACAACCGGAACCCCCTATTACTACACGATCGTGGCTGATGAGTTGCAGCTCGGACCGACACCCGCTGCCGTAATGACGATTGAGATGCTGTTTTACAAACGCTTTGATTCATTGTCGAGCACAACGACAACTAATTGGGTTCTGACCAACGCTCCAGATGTTTACCTGTATGCCGCGCTTATGGAGGCAGAGGCGTTTTTGGTAAACGACGCCAGACTGGCTACTTGGTCGGCTGGCTATCAGAGAGGGATCGAGTCGTTGCAATATGCAGACGCTCAAGATCGTCATAGCGGTTCAGCCATGCGGATTATGAACACTTCTGGCAATCCATGACCGCGCCGATTACCTGGGCTGAATCGACTGCGCCGATAACGTGGTCAACGATTGGTATTGATTGGAATAGCCCTGCTAAAGCCAACAGCGCGTCACTTGCGTCAAGTTCAGGTTACTCAGCAAGTCATTTAAACATCATCGCAGACAGCATTAGTTTTGCTGTCAGTGCAGGGAAAACCGCAACCGGGGTCGCGACTTTTTCAGACGCAATCAGTCTCGCACTTAATAACGGTTTTACCTCAATTGGTGGATTTACATTTATTGAGGCGGTTTCTTTTGCGGCTTCTAATGGATTGACGCAAATCGATGTATTGACATTCGCAGATTCAGTCACCTTTGGTGTCACTAACAGTTATGTCAATAACGTCAATTATCCAGAATCTGTTTCTTTTGCAGTGTCAAACAATTTAGTTCTTGGTCAGTTTTTCCAAGACACAGTGACATTGACAGTAAATGGTTCTATTTTCGCTGAAAATGAATTTCTCTGGAGCGATGTTTCTGATGGTGCAACAACCTGGACCGTAGTGGATTACCCAAATTGAAAAACACGACTTACGCTGACATAAAAGCCATTGGAGGCTTAAAAATGAACGAAGTAAATAATGTGTCTCTGAAACTCAAAAACACCTGGAATATTGTCTGTAAAGATTCTAATGGTGAGGTTAAGTGGGAAGAGACAAAAGACAACATAATTGTTAATGCTGGATTAGATGACCTTTTAAACAAGTATTTAAAAGGATCGTCTTATTCTGCTGCTTGGTACGTTGGTCTGAAAGGAGCTGGTACAGCAGCCGCTGCTGACACAATGTCTTCGCACTCTTCTTGGAGCGAGTTAGCCGGATACAGTCAGTCGAACCGTCCGACCCTAACTCTGGGTACTGTCTCAAGTCAGAGCGTTAATAACAGTGGGAGCAAAGCCACGTTTTCTTCAAATGCAACCGCAACGGTTGCTGGTGCTTTCATCTCAAGCAATAACACCAAATCCGGGACTTCTGGAACGCTTTACGGAGTGGTGGACTTCGCTTCAGCCCGATCTGTTATTTCTGGCGACACACTGGAAATTACTGTGACGCTTACTGCCGCGAGTGCGTAATTATGACTGTCGAAACAGCTTCATACATCAGCCAGCTTAATACTTCGTATCCGGCTGTAGGAGATGCGGTAGGCGAGGGAGATGACCATCTTCGTTTGATAAAAGCCGTTCTCCAGACGCAGTTTCCAAATCTGACGGCGGCAGCGGTAAATGCGAACGTCACAGAGTTGAATCTGCTTGATGGCATCACAGCTCTTGTTACGCTTGCCGCTGATCAGTCCTGGTCAGGTTCTCAGCGCGGTACACCATCCACTGTAACGGATGGGACGCTTGATCTTGATACAGCAAATAACTTTCATTACACACCCGGCGGTGCGGATACTCTTGAGTTTACTAATGAAGAAACTGGGCAGTCAGGGTTTATCAAAGTTATTAACACTTCGGGTCATACCATTAGCCTTGGATCAGAAGTAAAGAAAGGGGCATCATGGGATGTATCTACAGCGGGAACATATCTTGTAACTTATTACTGTGACGGCACTAACGCCTACGTTTCAGCGAGTGAAGCTTTAACCTAATGACTCTTCTTCAGTCTGGTATTGCTAAACCATCTTCTGGCTACGACATAGACCAGTCGTTGCGGTTTAACCAACATGACGCCTCAAGATTAGAACGAACTCCTTCTAGCGTAGGGAACCGTAAGACTTGGACTTGGAGTGGTTGGATTAAACGTGGATATTTAAACCCAAGTAATCAACACTGGTTTTTTAGTAGTGCTGACTCAAGTGAAAGACAATCGATGGCTTTTTTGGCTGATCAATTTTATTTTGAGCATACAAACTCTTCTGGCGCAGGTTATTTAATAAGCGATCGTTATTTTAGGGATGTCAGTGCTTGGTATCATGTTGTTGTAGCATGGGATACAACGCAAGCAACAAGTACCAATAGAGTAAAAATTTATATAAATGGAGAGCGACTTGCTGGCTTTATTGGTGGAACAAGTGGTACTGGTGGGTATCCAGCTTTAAACCAAGACGGAGAAATTAACAATACTTCTGGTATGTATATTGGAAGCCTAAACACTTATGCGGGTTATTATTATGATGGGTATATGTCCGAAGTAAACTTCGTAGACGGACAAGCCCTTACACCTGCATCCTTTGGTGAAACCAACGCCGACACTAATCAATGGCAAGCGATTGAGTACACAGGAAGTTACGGCACTAACGGCTTCTACCTAAAGTTCCAAGACTCATCTGCATTAGGTGATGACTCTAGCGGTAACACCAACGATTTTACTGTAACCAATCTAGCGGCTACAGATCAGGTACTTGATAGTCCGACGAATAACTTTTCTACGATGAATCCTTTAGACCCTTATCATGCTTCATCTAGCACATTTATCGAAGGTAATCTTAAGGTTTCTGAAGTAGGTGGTAATGCTCAATATACTCAAGTTAGTAATTTAGGAATGTCTACCGGTAAATGGTACTTTGAGTTTTGTGGTGTGAACTCTGACAATTCATGGATGTTAGGTGTTGCCGATGTGACTAAAGGTTTAAGCAGAGGATATACAGGTACAGCCGGTGACGGCTTGTATATCTATGTTGATGGTGATAAGTACGCACCAACATCTAGTTCAAGTTATGGCGTGTCGTGGACTCATGGAGATGTAATGGGTATTGCTGTTGATATGGATAACAACGCAATGTACTTCGCTAAAAACAATACTTGGATGAATAGCGGTGATCCAACAAGCGGCGCGTCTAAAACAGGAGCGGCATACACCACTGAACTAGCCAATAAGACTTGGGTAGCGGCTATGGGGCGAGGCAGTACCTCAAACACTATTACTGGCACGTTTAATTTTGGGCAAGACAGTTCATTCGCTGGAGCAAAAACATCAGGTGCGGCAGGAGAAGACTTCTATTACGCACCACCTACAGGATTCAAAGCGATAAACACTAGCAACTTTGATGATCCTAGTATTGCTGATCCTACTAAACATTTTAATACTAAACTTTGGACTTCAACATCCGCTGATGGAACATCTGCATTAGGTGCAGTAACAGGTGTTGGTTTTAAGCCTGATCTAGTATGGGCAAAAGGAAGAACAGCGGGATGGGATCATTCATTATTTAACTCTGTAATGGGAACAGGATTAGGAAAGGCTCTTTATACCAATACTAATTTTGCGGCAGGAGCATATGACACAAGCGGATACGGAAATGTAACAAGTTTTGATTCTGATGGGTTTACTGTTGGACTTACCGCAGGAAATAACTACGCTTATAACTACGGTACAGGAACAAAATATCTTGCATGGAATTGGAAAGCAGGAGGCACAGCATCTTCTAACAGTGACGGCTCTATCACCAGTTCAGTAAGTGCTAATCCTACAGCAGGTTTTAGTGTTGTTAGTTATACAGGTAATTCAACAGCAGGAGCAACTGTTGGTCATGGGTTATCTCAAGCACCAGATTTGGTTATTGCAAAAGAGAGGACAAATGCAGACTCTTGGTTAGTGTTTTCTGAACCTTTGGGAAATACGAAGGCATTATTTTTGAATGAAACTTCTGCGGCAGGAACTAATACAACTTATTGGAACGATACATCACCATCCTCAACAGTAGTAACTTTAGGTTCTGATAGCAAAGGAAACGGCTCTGGAACAATGATTATGTTTTGCTTCCATTCCGTAGACGGCTACAGCAAGGTAGGTAGTTACACCGGGAATAGTTCAGCAGATGGAAGTTTTGTGTATACAGGTTTTCGTCCTGCTTTTATTTTTATAAAACGATCTTCTTCTGCCGGTAGTAACTCATACATTGTAGATAATAAACGAATTGGTTACAACAGTTTTGACACCTCTACGGACAACGGATCAAACAAGTATTTATGGCCCGATTCAGCAGCCGCTGAAGGAAACGGAACCGCCTCAAAAGGCACAGGTATTGACCTTGTTTCTAACGGTTTTAAATTGAGAGGAACCAGTAGCGACTATAACGCCAGTGGAAACACTTACATCTACTTGGCCTTTGCCGAATCACCATTCAAATATTCTAACGCGAGGTAATTATGTGGTATAGCGAAACAATAGGAACAATAAAAACGCCTCGCGCTTTAACCGTTGATGGCGTACAACATCCATCTGCCATCTTCAGGGCTTGGTCATCAGAGGAACTAGCTGACATTGGCATCTATCCGGCCCGTGTAGATGTTCCTGATAGCCGCTACTGGAATACTGGCGCAGAGTCCTACACTCTTACTGATGGCGAATATGTTATCTCCTACGCCAGCACAGAGAAGGATGTGGAATCTCTCAAGTCTCAGGTGATTGGGAAGATAAACGCACACGTTGGCTCACTCTTATCCTCGTCAGACTGGCGAGTGATTCGCGAGGCAGATGGTGGTACAGCGATGAGTGATGAGTGGAAGACCTACCGTAATGAGGTACGCGCTCACGGCAATGCTCTTGAGTCTTCAATTGACAGTTTCGCCAGTGTCCAAGCGGTAAAGAATTTTCAGAACCATGAGGTACAGGAAGAACGCAAAGTCTCAACCTATGACGATGCAGGTGTTGAAACGATTGGGCCGGATACTGAGACAGTCACACGCACTGTAGATAAGACCTATTGGGGCTGGCCTTCGGCTCCAGATGCAGTTGCAGATCCATATCACGTTAGGTACATATAATGGCACTTGAAAGCGCAACATTCATTAGTGGTCTGGTAAACACCAACCCAAGTGGATCAGATTCTATTAGCCAGGGTGACGATCACCTACGTTTAATCAAGTCTGTATTAAAGAATACGTTGCCTAATGCTGATGAGGCTATTAATGGCATTCATACAGGAGGAACAGCGCCGACACCTACGTCAGCAGGACAACTCTGGTTTGATACATCTACTAATTTAGTTAAGGTTAGGAATACTGCTAACTCTGATTGGGAAGTTGTGTCTGCTGTAGCAAACAGTAGTACGCTTTTAAACAGGCAGTTTTATACAGGCACTAGCACATCAAATGTTAGAGCGTCTACACCTACCTTGACCGATATGTCTATATCTTATACAAAGCAGAACGCCTCATCTAAACTTGCTGTAACTTGGAGGTGTGATTGTGAGGTTTTCTCCAGTTTTGGAACGCCTAGCCCAAGCGAAGGGAACTTGGTATCTTTGTATGTTGATGCCGCCGCAACAGGCGTAACTCCTTCTGGAGCAATCCTTATGCAATACTTTGATGATGATTTAGCCGCAGGTGGTCATGCAGGTGGAACAAGTGCTATGCGTGGAATGGGTAGTCATACTTGGGAGATTACAGGGCTTGCCGCAGGAGCAAGAACAATAGCAATATACGGGCAAAACCAATACCCTCTTGACGGTGGGGCAGGGTATGGTAAGTATGAATTTATTGTAGAGGAATGGCTATGATTTTCTCAGCAAGATTTGTTAGTGATTGTCTTATTCAATTAACACCTAATAATGGCTTTATGATAGATGCCAATGAATTTGAATTTTCTGAGGATAACTACGATAAGCACGTTATCTATAACAACCCACCTGACAAACCTTCTTATAACAGGGTTTTAGGATATGTTCCAGATACTCAGTGGGTAAGTGTTAGAGTCGAACAAAAATATAAACTAGAAGATTGTGATTGGACTGTGCTTCCTGATGTTCCTATGGAAGAAGGTCTAAGAGATCAATGGAAAGTTTACAGGCAAGAGTTAAGAGATATTACAACTCAGTCTGATCCATTTAACATCACCTGGCCGACGCCCCCTCAATAATGGCACTCGTTCCCATCGAAAATGTCGGACAGATAGGAATTATAAAAGACACACCCCCTTACAACCTTCCCCCTAACGCATGGTCTGATGGAAACAATGTAAGGCTCTTGGATAACGGCGTAAAGAAAATCGCCGGGTATCAAGAGGTGATGCAGACCTGTCCTTTTGCTCCGTATTACATTCATCCTTATTTAACATCGTCAGGAACCTATTATTGGTTGGCGTATGGAGCCGCAGATATTGCAGTCTGGAATGGCTCGACTTGGACAGATGTAACCCGCCAAACGACGTTGCAGTTAAATGGCGCTGTATCTGCAAGTGCCGCATCCATTACGGTGGACGCAGGAGCTGCGCTGACTGCGCTCCCGACCAGCGGCACTCTTGAGATCGGCAATCAAGAAACCGGATCTGCAAACCAGTTTGAGACCTTAACGTACTCAGCTCGTAATACGAGTACAGGCGTTATTACGCTTTCTGGCACTACCTCTTACGCTCATCCTGATGATGCTGTTGTTACGCCATCTGGAAGCACAACAACCTCTGATAGCGATTATGGAAGTAATACAACTGATCGTAGTTGGTCGCACACTAACTTGAATGGGCTGATCGTTGCTACGAATGGTTACGACGCGCCACAAATGTGGCCTCTTTCTGGCGGTGTGCCGTCGTTGTCTAGTGCATTTATGGAGCTGCGTAATTGGCCTATCGGAAATAAATGCAAAGTTATTCGATCATTTAGGACATTTCTTGTTGGACTGAATTGGTCGCGCACCAATGAAGAGCCGCGCCTCGTCAAATGGTCTACGGAAGCGTCTTTTGGATCACCACCGTCTACATGGTCGGAAACTGACAACACGCTTGACGCGGGTGCTTACGAGTTGTCCGATACCCCAGGAGACATCATTGACGGTTTGCCATTGGGTGATTCGTTTCTGATTTACAAGGATGACTCGATTTATGTGATGAACTATATTGGCACACCCTATATTTTCTCGTTTAAATTGCTTTCGCCCACGATTGGTCTTTTAAGCAAGGGTGCTTTGGCAGAATTTGAGGGTGGTCACTTCTTTATGGGGAACAGTGACTTTTATGTCTGTAACGGTCAGAACGTCACGCCGTTGTTGTCCGATAAGCTACGGCGAACTGTCTTCGACGAACTGAACGGTGACAACTATCAGAAATGTTTCGTTGCGGCTGATTACGTCCGAAATGAAATGTTGGCTTGCTATCCGTCTGGTTCGTCCACAGTGCCAGACAAAGCTCTAATCTGGAATTGGAAAACCAATACGTTTTCTTTTCGTGATCTGCCCGACACTTCCCACATTAACTCAGGGATTGTTGAGATAACGGCTGGCGCAACTTGGAATGCGGCAACACTGACATGGGACGCGGATTCTGATCCTTGGGGCGCAACGAACTACGATAACGTGATTAAAAATATTGTCTTTGCCGATGTGACCAATACAAAACTTTTCCGGGATAACAAAGGCAATAAAAAAGATACTGCTACGATGATCGCTTATATCGAGCGCACCGGATACGATCTTGGAGATTCTTCTTCGGTAAAGATGGTGACAGCGGTATGGCCGGAGCTTGAAGTGTCTGGCAATAACTCAGTTAATGTTTATATCGGAAGGCAGATGTCTACGGAAGAGGGCGTGACTTGGCAAGGACCAGTGGCGTTTAACCCGAATACCCAATCAAAAGTCTCGTGTCGTGTTAGTGGTAAATTTTTCGGCGTAAAGGTCGAATCTAATACGGACGTTGATTGGAAGCTGCACTCTGTCGCTTTCGACGTTCAGGAAAGAGGTAGACGCGGGAGCCGGATGCAGTGAGTTATGGCAAGAAGGACGTTAAATCTGTAACGAGATGGAGTCCTAATCCAGCACCCGCCGAACTAGAGCAATTAACAGATTATCTTTTTAACGAGTTAAACCGACTCTCAGATATTCTCTTCAACATCGATGTTATGCGGTTAGAAAAAACTTACGTTGCTCCAGGCAGTGAAGTGGTGCGACCGACCAAGCCACGCGACGGCGATATTCGTTATGCAGACGGCACAAAATGGAACCCCGGTTCTGGCGCGGGAATTTATTTCTTTGACGGAACGAACTGGACAAAATTGTAGAGTAGTTATTTTGCGACCCGAAGAGGTCGATTTATTCTGGAATTACGTTGAACCGCTTTTAAAGAAAGTCGTGCCTCATTCCGAGGGCGAGATGGAAACGGAAGATGTCTTACCAATGTTGAAAACTGGCGAGATGAATCTTTGGATCGCCATTATGGATAAAAAAGTAATTGCTGCAATGATTACTCAGATTATCCCTTACCCACGAAAAAATGTCTGCCGTATCTTGGCAATCGCCGGGGAAGGTATGAGTGTCTGGATGCAGTATTTTCCGATGCTTGAGGAATGGGCAAGAAAACGCGATTGCAAGCATATCGAACTGTGGGGCAGAAAAGGCTGGTTAAGAGTTTTAAAGGACTGGAAGAACAGTTATCACATTTTGACTAAAGAGATTTAAGTTATGAAGGGTCCAAACAAAATGACACCAGAATATGTAAGGTCACTTCCTACTGTGGGAGATGAAGACCTTTTGTACAACTATGGTGGACATATGAGCGACGAAGTTCGCGTGGGTCAGGATGTCTACAAGTTCTACGGCGGCAAAGGTGGTAATTGGGAAAAGATTTTTACGATCCCTGACGATTTGTACCAAGACGCCACAAAAACAAGCACACCGTCTCAGTCTTCCAACACTTATGTTCCTAGTAGCGGTGGTGGAGGAAGTGGTCGTGTCGGCCCCTTGCTCGACCCTGGCATGAATGTTGGCCCGTATCCTTTTCGAAATGACTATGCGCCGATGCTGGCTGCCGAGTACCAAGCCCCAGCCGCACAAGATTTTTCGGCTTACATGGCTCCGAATTCTCCGTTTTCTGGCGGCGCTCCCGCCGTCTACGGACAGTCACGGTTTCCAGGCGATCCAGACGCACCGCCACAAACACCAATGCCGCAAAACATTGGAGGGCTGCTGTATCAGCCTTGGACTACGGAGTATCAGCAAGCGTTTGTCCCAGATGATCTCTGGACGTACCGGCCAATTCAGATGGGCGTTAAATCTCCCGGATACAACCCCCCAAATATTCCAGTGGAAGTCATCGAGGTCGAAGAAGAGGATCCTGAATCATGAAAGGTGGAACATCAGTTACAACGAGCCAAACAGGGCCGTGGAAGGAACAGCAAGGCTATCTAACGGGTGGCTTTGAGCAAGCGAAAAATTTATACAATCAAGGCGTTCCTGATTACTATCCTGGCGAAACCATTGCCGGGTTTGATCCAGCGCAGTCTGCTGCACAACAGGCAACGCTTGGTTATGCGATGGGTCCAAGAGCTGCGGGACAGCAGTCAGCAGCAGAGGCAAGTCTCATCCAAGGATTAAGTGGGCAAGTCGATCCGAGTGCTTACAATCCGCTTGCTTCTTCCCTTACGGATACAGTCACCTCAAATCTTCAGAAAAACATCCTTCCTGGCCTACGACAGAATCAGGTTCGCTTTCAGCCTGGAGGCTCAAGTCGTGGCGATTTGGTGAACAACCGCGCAATCTCTAGTGCCGTCACTTCCGGCCTAACAAAACCTCTTGCTGATATGTACACCAACGCCTATAACCAAGCGCAGAACCGCGCTATGCAATCAGGCAGTCTTTACCCCTCAATCATGGGCGCACCTCTCTCGATGTATAACGCGATGGGTCAAGTCGGTGATCGTAGGCAAGCTCTAACACAGGCTCAAATGGACGCGGATATGGCTCGATACGCTTATCAGGCCGAGGCTCCGTACAACGCGCTGAATCAGTACATGAACACGATCTCAGGCAACTACGGATCGTCAAGCGTCAATACAACGCCTGGGCCAAGTATGCTTCAAACGGCGGGACAGATCGCTCAAGTTGCTGCGCCTATTATTGCGGCTTCTGACATTTACATCAAAGAAAACATCGTGCCCGAGGGCGCTCGATGGAAAGGGCTACAAATTTACAACTACAACTATCGCGGTGATCCTACACCCAGAAGAGGCGTGATGGCGCAAGAAGTTGAGAAAGTACGACCGGATGCAGTCACCACTATCGGCGGCATTAAACACGTTAATTACGGAGCTTTGTAATGGCAAATGCTTTTCAATTCGGTCTACCTCCGTTTTTAAAAAAGATCCCAAGCGCAGATCCTTTTGCCGGTGTTGACCCTGGACTTGCGGCTGCTGCTGGTGGACCCGGAGCTGGCACAGGAGTTGATCCACGAACTTGGCAAAGAGGCGATTCAAATTCTGCGTTTGATTGGCAAGATGAGGACTTTCAAAAATCGTTAGGTGAAGCCTGGATGAACAATGATCTCGCCGCTGGATACGCAAAGGCTATTCAAGGAACTCCCGCGGCAACAGGTAAGGTAGGGCAACAACGCCAAATGCAACCGTGGGAAATGCCAGGATCTTTGTTCGCGGCTTCGCCTATGTCTTACAACCCTTTTATTAAAAAGAGACAAAGCTAATGGCGGTGACAGAACAAGAAAGACGCGCCATGAATCGGCGCAAGATGGTTATTCAAGCCGGTATAGAAGCAAAGCGTAAGAGCCTTATGAACTTATCTGCTGACCGCTACAACGCGTTGGCGCAGAGACCTCAGACTGTTCAGAGCATGCCGGTTCAATCAGCCGGTAACGTCATTGCAGATCCAAGAACACTGCCAGGTCGCGATATTGTTGATGCGAATAACTCCGCAGCAATAAACCTCGCACGACAGAATCCTGGCGTTAATTTAACTGATCAATTAAATCGAAGAGCCGCTGCCGAATTGAATCGCGTATCGGCTTCCCCCATGCAGTCACCCGCATACGATCCGGCAAATGTTGAAGCGCAAGTCATGGGGCCAACGTCCTATCCAGACTACGCCCCACCGGGATACCAAGATCAAGTCGTTCCCCCTCAAGTTGTTGCACCTGTACAGTCTCAAGCGCCTATGGCTACTGATTACGGCCCAGGTCTTACCCCCGCAAGAGCAGAAGAACAATATGGCCCAGGCGGGATGTACGGCACAGCACCGCTACCCGGAGGTGCTTACGAGCAGATGGGTATCTCTCCGACCATGATGGGGACTCAGGGCGCAACACAAAGCACAACACCAACCGCTCTAGCGTTTCCTTCTGATCAAACACTCAAAAGTACATCAAGCTCGCTTACCGATGCAGTCAAGAAAATAAAAAAACGTGCCGCAATTATTCGCGGCACTGCCGCTCTGTCGGGCGGCGATGCCAGTGCCGCTGACCGTTATGAAACGAAGGCGTTGGCGAGTCTTGGTGTCTACGCTGGACAACACGCGATGTCGCAGCTCACGGACAAAGATTTCAATGACAAACAGACCCTGTTTCAATCGTTGTTGAAAAAGGGAATGCCTTTGGATCAGATCCTTCAGGTTCTTGAGTCGGGGGTTGCTGACCAAGCAACTGGTAAAGCTGAATTAAAGCAAATTCGGGATGGATCTGATTTTGTAACTTATCAGGTCTATCCAGACGGTTCCATGAAAGAATTTTCTCGTTCTCCGATTTCAGCGAGTACCCCGAACACGAATCTTTCTGTAGATCTTGGCAAATCCGGTGATGCGTTTGGAGCAAAACTAGGAGATGCTATTGGTGATGTACTAGGAGGCGGGGAAGACGATGTTTTTGAGAAATTAAAATCAGACAACATCCAAATAGGACCATTGATTGACGCACTTGAGTCTGGTCAGGTTCAAACAGGTAAGGGCCAAGAGTTCTTCAAAGACTTCAAAGGACTGCTTGGGCAATTCCTCCCTGAAAGCAAAACACAAGCGTTGTTCAATAAAAACGCGGGTATGGAGGAATGGTGGAAGTCCACTGTGGATTCGTTTGTTGGCTTAAAACTCGCGATGACTAAAGGCGCAATTTCAGACAAAGAAATGAAGTTGTTTATGGATATGATTCCCAGCCTCAGTAAAACCGAGGATGGGAACCTTACTTTGTTAAGGTCAATGAGAGCCTTAAACAACATTGCCTTGGCTCAAGAATTAGGGACTCTGGATTACATAAAAGATCTGGCTAAACGAGGTCAGGATGTTGGTACTGAAAGTGCTTCCCAACAAACTGTAGATTGGTACAAATTCTGGAATCGTCGCAAAGAACTGGCAATCAAGGATTTCCATCGAGTGACAAAGGGTTATCCAGAAACCAGAGATGAGGCGTTTCTTATTTTAAGTACAGATCCTAAATTAAAGGAACTCGATGAAGAGAAAATTCACAAACATCTCGATCAATATTATCCAGAGGTAAGTGCAGATGGTTGATGAAGTCGAAGCAATACTAGGCAAAGATTATTTCATCAATAAGAACAAGGAGCGTCGTTTATCTGAGTTGGATCAAATGAACATCATTGATCGCACTCTTTCAAGAGTGGGAGATCCTGATGAGATAAAGAGTTTTACTCGTCGGATCGCAGCAGAGGAAGCGGGAATGATCCCTGGCGCAATCCGGGGCGGTCAATACGGCGCAGCCCTCGGGCCTTGGGGAAGACTCGGAGGCATGGCGCTCGGAGGTGCGGCTGGTGCGCTAACCGGAAAACGTCTTGACGAAATGTTCGGCAATCCGAGGCCAGATGAAACTGGATTGGTAAATGACTTCATTACGGCTTCTGGTGGAACTTTAGCCGCTAAAGTCCCAAAGATAAATCCTTCTCAAGCGACTCTTGTTGACAACATTTTTGAAGGGAAAAAGATTGCAAGAACCCCTGGCATGATTTCTGATAACACCATTGTTCAGGCAATGGAGCAACGCCTTAAAGAATTGCCAGGTTCGGCAGGGCAGTTAGATAGAGCACTTGAAACCACATACGGTCAATTCGAGAACGCAATCAATCATCTGTTGGATGACTCAACGATAATTCTTGAAGGCGCAACGGATGTGGGGGGTGCAATCTCGAAGGGCGCTCAATCGAAAATTGATGCGTTTGCAGCTCGTGAGGATGCTCTATTTAAAGCGACAAGAATCATCCGTGGTGATACTCCGGTTAATCCAACTCAATTAGGTGAGTTTGTTCAAAGATACACTGGGCGATTTGATAACCCTGCGTTTGGTGCATTAAAAGACAATCAGGAAATGCAGAAGCTGTTGCGAGCATTGGTAGATCAAGACGGAAATGTTGTTACTCAGACCTGGCGAGATATGGATGATGTGCGTCAGACGTTAGGCGGAATGATGCAATTCGGATCTGGTAAAGATGTCGGGTTGATGAAGCAAGCATATAAGGCTCTGATGGAAGACATGAATGTCGCCGCCTCTCAAATGGAAGGGGCGGGTGGAAAAGCCTGGAGAAAGGCTCGTGACTATTCAAAGAGCACAAGATTTGCAAAAGCCGAGCAACTAGCCAAGATTGCAGAAGCAAATCCTGATAGTTTATGGAAAAGTTTGTTTACCCAAAAAGGTTCAGTAACCAAAATAGTAAAAGCGAAGAGAGCGGTCGATAGAGACACTTGGAAAGCTATTTCTCAGGAAGTAATAAGAGTCGGAGGCAGAGACGCAGACGGTAATTTCAATCCTAATTTATTTTTGAAGGATTGGGATCGTATTGCTAAAAACGACTCACGAGCAGCAAAGATTATGTTTGGAGATATGTATGATGACCTAAAAGATTTATCTTTGATTGCTCGTAGGATGAAAAAAGTAGATAGGTTTGGGAACCCATCTGGCACGGGTCGAGCAAATTTTATGAATATGCTTTTTGGAGCTGGTGCAACGGCTGGGGGTGGATTGGGCTGGTACGCAATGAACCCGATTGCTGGTGCGGCTACCACTGCATCAATATTGTTGGCTCCGACTACGTTAGCAAAAATCTGGACAAGTCCGAAATTGCTTAAATGGATGAAACGTGGGTCAGAGTTACAAATGAATAGCCCGAAGGTGCGTACTGCTTACGCCAGGGCCGGAGCAGCGTTGATGGCTGATGAGGCGATTGATGAAGAACAGATAGCCGCAATTGCAGAGCACATTATGGGGGCATCGCCAAATATGCAAGCGGGGCCTTACGATGACGTTCCCACGATCCCAACGCAATGAAAAATCTAATCATCTTCCTCGTAGCCGCCTCTTTTGGCGGTTTTTTTATGCCTGGCCACGCGCAAACCACGTTGAAGCATGGGACGTTTCCTTTGCATTGCACGAACGCGGAAAACGGAATAATGGAGTTGGTGGCTATTGCCTCGAATCGCTACGGGGAAGTTCCGATGATAGTCGCTGAAATGGGTCCAGGTCTTTTGATCCTGACCCACAACCACAACGATCAAAACCCGTCATGGTCGGTAATCATCACCAAACCCGGAGAGGCGTGCTTCTTTGCCAGCGGCACAACGCTAACGGAAATTCCGCAAAAACTCACGCATAAGCCTGATGGGAAAAATAATGACGAGGTTAAGTTGTGATGATGGATGGCTTGTTGCTTGACGGACTTTTAGGGATATTGATGTTGCTGCTCGGTTTTATTTTGCGCCGAATATTTTTTATTACGGATCGTCTTGCAAGCGAAGATCGTGTTCTTCACGAACGCATTACCAAAGTCCAGACGCATTATGTGTCCAAACACGATTTTGATGTGGCGGTGACGCGAATTATTGACTGCATCAACCGGCTTGAATCAAAAATTGAAAAATGACAGACGAAAAGCCAGTTCAAATTTCGGATAAAACAAACGTCGGTTTACCTCTCCGAAATCTGATTGGTTTGGCAAGCGCAGTTGCCGTTGGTACTTGGGCGTGGTTTGGCACGATGGAACGACTTAATCAACACGACATGAGACTGACGTTAATGAAAGCTGTGGTTGATGCAAATTCGGAATGGTCAGAACAATTGCAACGCGGAGAGATCAGCACAGCGTCATCTCAGGAAATGTTTTTGTTGCTCGAACACACCGCGCAACAACTGGATGCGTTGGAAAAATCGATCACTGAGGGCAATGCAGTCTCAACAAACAAACAGCAAGAACTGACGTTGAATTTTTTGTCTGGGCGAGTTGATTCGCTTGAAGGAAAAATTGAAGCGTTGCGCGACAAGTACGCTGAAATGAAAGCCAATGGAAATGGGGCGCACTGAATGGAAACACTTTTTGTTTTGCTTTTATATATAAATGGCGACATTAAAGAACACATGGCGTTTTGGGAAAATCCAGAAACGACAGAGTGGGTTGAGATGGGAATGTCTGGATGCCTCGCGATGCGAAGAACGCTCAAGAGGCAGGGATGGCGTGATTCGGAAGGGGGCCGGTATGCCTGTGCTAAAAAAGTTGTGGAAACACGAATTGATTTTGAAGGAAAAAAAGTGATAGCGAGAATTGTTGAATGAAGATATTTGAACACAACCACGCCAAAGGTAAATATTGGCAACACGCAAAAAGGGCCGGATTAATCTCCGGCCTTTTCATCGGCAGCGGATTAATCGGACTGACTCACGCCATCCTACCTTTTTGGATGCCCGAGTTTATGACGCTTGCCAACAAGCGGATCGCGAAGGAACTTGAGCAAAGGATGTGCGAGTGTGATTGATCCCTACAAAGGTTTGAACGAATGGCTCAACGAGCTTGATCGAAAAAGTAGAAATCTATTTGTCATAATTTTTATTGTTGGGTTTGTCCTGATGATTTCAGCTTGCTCATCGATGAAAAAGTTAGCGTGGACTTCGGGAGCTGCACTGGCGACCGGAGCCGCAGCTTCAGTTGTGACCGGAACACTGCCAGCAGTAGCCGCCGCAAGTGCGGCGGGGGGACTCACTGCTGCCGTGATCTCGGACGCACCGGCCTCAATGCCAAGTTCGCCGGAACAGGCGACTAGCGGTTGGGGAGCACTTGCGGTGCTGTTCGCGTCCTCTGCAAAGTGGATTGGGCTGTGCGCCCTGGCGTTCATCGTGTTGGGTTGGTTGATGCCTAGTCCTTTTAAGTTAAACCGCAACAAAAAGTGATGGATCTCGTCTGCGTCAAGTGGCGCGACATCATTTCGTGTTCAGGTTGGGAGAAAGCAAAGGAGATTCAAACGCCGATTTTATTTTCGGTAGGTTGGTTAGTGTCGAAAGATAACGACACTATCAAGATCGCAACTTGCCTCGATTACGACGATTTTACCGGTGAAGCACAGAACGAGGAAAAACCGGTTCCTTATGGCATCACGGCATTCCCGATTGGATGCGTTGAAAAAATTTCCGTCATCGCGGAACAAAAAGATGAACACCGAAAATTACCCGAAAACAATATTTGAAACCCCAGGACTCTGCTGCTCAACAATGAAATTACCCGTGAATCCCATCTCCCCCGGCTCCCAATTCCACTCAGACTTGATGGCTGCGAAGACCAAGGGAGCGGTAATCGACATTTTGTGCAATCGCGGATCGACGCAGGGCTGGTTCAGCGATATGCCTGACGGGTTGTTCGACAAACTTCAGGGTATGCGCTCATCATCCCAGCCAAAGCAGTAGGTCAAGCCGGAGAGCTGCTCTTTCATTCCCGCGCCCTACGTCAGGGCTTTGATGTCTCCATTCCTCTTGGCGACAACTCCCCATACGACTGTTTGATTGACACGGGTACAAAGATCCACCGCATTCAGGTAAAGACCTGTGCCTCTCCTGATGGACCAAATCGCAAACGGCACGGCTTTTCTCTGAAGCATGGTCGCCACGAAAAAGCCTACGCCGCGGGCGCAGTCGATTTCTTCGCCTTGGTGTGCCTCAACATCGATGTAATCTACGTCGTACCGGCTGTGGTGGTTTCAGGACAACGCACAGCAAAGACTTGGCCGTTGAATGCAAACAGTAACGCAAAGTTAGAGAAGTTCAGGGAAGGGTGGGGACAGTTCTGACTATACTTTTTGACTATACAACGCCAAAACACTACTATCGTAGTCGCTAGAGCGGGAAGCGAAACCTTGCCAAGGTTGGGGTCGCGAGTTCGAATCTCGTTTCCCGCTCCAGTTTTTACGACTGTCTAGCACTTTCATAAAACGCTTATATACGTTTAATGACATAAAGTGCTATTGATTGACCTCATTCTGACTATACATCTGACTATACATCTGACTATACAACTACAGGTCTAGGTCTTCGATGGCTTTCATGGCCTGATCTTTGTTTTGATGCAGATAATTTTGGGTCGTTGTAATCGAAGCGTGACCCGCAAGATCAGCAACAATCGGCAGAGGATGTCGCTTTTCATTGACCAAGTAGCTGATGAAGGTGTGCCGTAGACTGTGCAAAGTCCCATGATCAATCCCCGCAGCCTTACGATCTGCCGTAAACCTTTTCGACCAATCTGAGTCACCTTGCTTACTGAAGAAAAGAGATTGGCGTTTGTTGTAGAAAAGAATCTTCTCTCGGCATTCGCGACCTATATCGTTTAAAGGGATTTTTCGAGTTTCATTATCCTTCACTTCCAGACCCTTTCTCGGTGCGTGTTTGACGATCAACTCTTTTGGCGTTACCAAGGATTTTGGCTGTTGAATGATCTCGCCGCGCCTTAACCCGGTCTGAGCAATGATGCGCCACTGAGCGCCCCAAAAATCCCCAGCCACCTCGTAGATTGCTTCGAGTTCGTCCCTGGTGAATATCTCAACGTCTTCTTTATCTGAAACTGCGCCGATGATTTCCAGATCGTCGGCCCATTTCAGCTTACCCAAAGGGTTAGACGAAATCTTATTCAGCGTCACAGCAACATTGAGGACGCGCCGAAGCGTCATCCACTCATCTTGCAATGTCTGGCCCTTGATCTTTTCCTGATCAAGCCTCAGTGCGCGATACTTACGCCACGCATCCAACCAGGTTTCATCGTTATCGCCAAGTCGAATTCCCCCAAACACTTTGTAAAGATGTCGAAGGTGATTCTTCTTTTTGAACGCGGATCGCGGATACGTTTTCTCGTAACCGGGCAGATATTCCTTTTTGGCAAATTGCTCAAACGTGATACCGGCTTTTTTCTTTCCAACATCCAGACGCAAGCCGACTTTTCTTTCCTTTTCTCTGCCCTTCGCAGCCAGTTGCATAGCCTTCGCTTGTTCTTCAGTGTGCTCG
>Ga0208134_1000170_pt1 | contig 40269 bp, 59 predicted proteins | sample VirMetDEL_Mar_31_FD_184515 | JGI IMG/M metagenome (GOLD analysis project Ga0208134, IMG submission 184515) | Aqueous microbial communities from the Delaware River and Bay under freshwater to marine salinity gradient to study organic matter... | ecosystem: Environmental > Aquatic > Marine >...
TATGATATATATCGCCGCGAGGGTCCCCCTCCGCGATTTATGGGCACTGTGTCACTGATTATGTCACGCGTCGGTCCACAAATCAAACAAATCAATAACAATCAACAGATGATTTATCTCTTTTGTTTGATATTGTGACGCACGGTCGCGCGCCGCATTTGTTTTTGCTCTTATGTTTTTGTGTGGGCACTTTGGTTTTTTTGTCGTTGGATTTTATTTATATAATTTGATTATATTAATCCATTGACGAAGAGTTGATTTAGGTTTTGTTGTATTGTATCTAATTAAATCTTTTATAAATAAATACTTTTGTTTATTAGTAGTTAGTTTATAAAAAGAATAATAGATAAGATACAACTCTTCTTTTCTATTCATATATCCCTTTCCACTTATTAATATATATAGAATGGAACACGTGTACACATATGTACTTTATAACCATTATAAAGTGGAATGTGATCTAAATGTTACAGTGTGATATAAATGATACACTTGTGCATTAATGTCACAGCTGTAATTTTTTTGTATACGAATATAAATAACTATAGTACTATGGATCCATAAATAACTTAATGGAAAGGGTTACAAATGAGTAAAGTATACGAAGTAAAAGACGGTGACAAAATCATTAAAATAAAAGCTAATGGATTATGTGATCTAGAAGAGAAATTAATGCAACGAGATGTTGCGTTAAACTTTAAGAGATCAGACAATATTAGTGGTACGTGTTTAAAAGGATATATCACTACTACATACGATAATCTTTTATCTAAATTACCAAAACCAATCGATAATTTTGATGATTATAAATGTGATGTTGAATGGGGATTAGAATTCCCAGACGGAACTAAAGCTACTATTTATAATTATAAGAACGGAAGAAATTATCTCGGAAATAACGGTAAAGACAAAGAAGATATAACTCAATGGAATATCGGCGGTACATCACACAAAGCGGTTGAATATGTATCTAATATTCTTGGAGTAAAAGGAGAGGAGTTTAAAATATGATATACTTTTTATTATTCGGATTTGCTATCATCGGCGTGTTTGCGTATCTAGGTATTAAAGGAACTAATGAAATCATTGATTATCATAATAATAAATAATATGTACAATGATACACAAATGAATAAGATACACTAATAAATAACTTAATGGAAAGGGGTTATAATATGACGGCTAAAACAAATAAACATTACAACATCACTGATCTTAAAGATTCTATTACTGATTTAGAAAACCAGTATGCAGAACATTATATGCATGATGAAAAAGGTATGGAAATGGCTATACAATCAGCCATTAATTGTTGTAAGAAATTTATCAAAGATAACACAAGTACTACTGATAAATTAAATACATATAAGATCACAAGAACTCAAACTATCATCGATTACCAGACTGTTGTGTCTACATCAGAAGACTCTGCATACTCTTGTTTAGAAGATGATGGTTGGGAAGATGAAATTGTTGACGCATCAGATTCATCTATTGAACTAATAAATGGAGGTAATTAACATGATAAAACATATGTGGAATTGTATACCATACAAATTACGATTTGCTTTAGAGTTAATCGGTGGTACGGTATTGGCATTAGGATTCATAGCATCGATATACATGTTTTGTATTGTATTGTGTGCAATGAGTGACAATTGTTATTATTATTATTTTCCGATGTAATTGGTACACCTATTAGAACGCAAAGGATTTTATGATAACAACACTATTAAAAATAACAGTAATACTCTTTGGACCGCAAGGTTTGGTATACGTTGATATACCACGCAATCTTACAATGGATTGTTTCGATCAATGTGACGTTCTTAGAGAACAATACGCAACTTACAATGACAAAGCAAATGTTTGGGAAGTTACAGACAAGCAAGGGTTTTCTTTTGTTGGTTGTTATTGTTAACATAGAGGTAAACAAATGAAAAAAGCAATAGCAAGTATACATTACGCAATATCAAAAAGCGAATACTCACATCGAGGTAGTTGGCCAAGAATATGGGGTAAACTCACAAACTCGACTATCATCGGCGCGAAGGACAATTGGAAAGATTATGATATGATTTTACTGTATCATGGTATGGAATGGAGTGGTGCCTTAAATATGTTTGGAGGCGCAAAAGATCCATCACCGTTCCAAAAGTTTCTTGACGCAAAGAGTGGATTTATGTCATTAGATATACCTTGTCCAGATTTCGGTGCACTTGGTAAAGCAAGATGTTCAAGTGGTTCTAAAGAATGGAATGATTTCGATTGGAATGCACTTACTGAAAAATGTAGAAATATGCCTGTTGTTCGTATGTATAAATTAGGCTTACAAAGTTTAATTGTTGGAGACAGCCACGCTAATTCTGTTTGGATGCCTGATACAATGGTTGATCGTAATGACGCAAAAACTTTACATGGTGCATTACAATATAGATTAGTTAATTATGTAAGACCATATATTGCACACTTAGTAGATGGTAAAAGTAATTTAAAACATATTACATTTTACTTTGGTAACATAGACATTCGTCATCATATTTTAAGACGAAGAATGCCAACAAGAACTTTACATGTATTGTTAAGAGAATATGAAAAACAAATACAAGAGGTTGTGGCTGAGTTTAAAATACCAAGTATAGAAGTTGTGTGTCCATTACCAATTGAGAATGTATCAAGACGTATACCTAAAACAGGTTGGTATAAAAACACACCGTACTATGGTTCACAAGAAGAACGTCAACATCTTGTAGATCACATGATACAACAAATAGAACGCTTTACTCATAAACATGGATGGAAGTGTTACAAACACCCGAAAGATTTCTTGAATGATCAAAAAGAATTATCATTCGATGTAATGGAAAAACCTCAGTCAGTGCACATAGCACCTAAGTTTTATAGAGGTCCATTATGTTAAGGACTAATTTTGTAAACGATTTTATGTCCTACTATCATCGAGCAAAAATCCTGCAAGATCGGAACACAGGGTTACTTCCTCCCTCGACTCTATGCAACGATCCTTTGCAGGATAACGTAACAATTTATAATTGTGTAAATCGTCGATACGCAGGGTTTTCAAATGTACTTGAAGACTTAACATATGGTGATGAATCACCTGCACAAAGACGATATAAAAAATATGTATTTCCGTTGAGAGAGTGGTTATACTTATATTTATTCCACAGAATGACCGGGTCAGGTGCGAGCTTCGGACCTAAAGATCACGGTTATCGGAATAGTATAGCCGCCAAAGTTGCCGAACAAGGTACACTTGAAAAAATGGTCGACTATATTAAAGCCTTCGAGGGCGTAATGTTCACGTCACTAGGAAACCAGATTCCTCCCTTTCCAAAGCCGTCGGGATCTGGGTATAAAACTGGTGGCAAACTATACTTGTGCGAATATGCACCAAGATTAGTTGATGACGTCCTCGAATGGTTTCAAAATTGGCAAGTACGTGGAATAAAAGAAGCCGTAGATTTCTGTTTAAATTGGCATGTAAAGAATGGTCTTAAAAGATACCATTTTGTTTTAACTGCATTTGTAATGGATATTGCAGAGTATCAACCTCAACTCGTGGATCCTGATAGTCATTGTTATTATGGTTCTAATTGTATTCGAGGTTTTGATTTGATGTATGTCAATGATGAAAAAATTAAGAAACAATTTTGGTATGAACAATGCATGCAAGATCTTGTGGATCTAACAGGCAATCAACCATACTCACTTGAAGATGTAGTTTGTGACGCAGTTAGATATTGGGGAAATTATGTTCCAAAAGGATATGAACACTTACAACCACATCAAATAACAAGATTGTCTAAATTAAAAATAGAAGGAAATAAGAATGGGTTATTCAGAACATTTAATTGACGGAATAAATAAAGATATAAATTTACAGTTTCCAAATGCACAATCGTATTTGGATTTGGTTAAGGATTATGAAAGTCCTTACCCAGCACCGAAGATCGTTGAACATGAAGGTATTAACGTGGTTCGTGAAGACTTATTAGAAGTCGGAACAAAAGCACGAGCGATACATTACAGAATGTCGAAGCTCAACGCTACACACGTTGTTTATGTACAACCGAGATTTGGTTATGCGGGAATCTCTTTGTCATGGTTGGCAAGAAAATGGGGAAAAACTTGTGTGTTGTTTGTTCCTGAATCTAAAGAAATAACACCACATGTTCAGCGATGTATAGACTACGGAGCTGAGGTTTATTTTAAAAAGATTTATGGTATGAATGGACTACGCAAATCTGCACGTGAATACTGCGAGAACAATCCTTCTTCATATTATTTTCAACCAGGACTTAGAGATGACCCAACTATCATCGCTTGTCTTGTAAAGGCTATGTTACAAATGAATATAAAACCAAAAGAGATGTGGTCAGTTGTATCAACCGGTGTTTTACAAAGATCAATGCAAATAGCTTGGCCTGATTGTGAGTTTCACGCAGTTGCAGTAGCAAGAAATATGAAAGCTGGCGAATTAGGAAAAGCAAAAGTTTATTCTCACCCGATGGCGTTTACTACTTATGAGAATAAAAAATTTTTACCACCATTTCCGTCGGCTCCAAACTATGACGCCAAAGCTTGGAGATTTATTAAAGAATATGCTTCCGATGGCGCATATTTTTGGAATGTAGCAGGATATTAAAATGACACCAGACGAAATGAAAGTTAAAATAATTCAATTAGAAAAAGAATTAGATAAAGTAATTGATGAAAATATTGATTTGAATAAAAAATTATTAACAGCGCCATATGGAGGAATAAAAAAACCAGATGAAATAAATTATAAAGAAAAATATTTAGCACTAAAAGATAAAATGAAATTGGTAATATATGATGAATAGAAGAGAAGTTATTGCATTATTAAATAGTCTTGGTTTATCATTTTATGGCCAACAAGAGCATTTAGTTAAATTTGTACAAGAAAATCCTAGAGATCCTTTAGTAAAGAAGCTATGTACATTGGGCAAATTAAGATTAAAATTGAAAACATCAGTGTTTCAATTACACAGAGACATACAATGGGGGAGATTATGAGTTTTTGGTCAGACATAGAAGCATTCCACAAAAAGTTTGGTTGGCGTCAACAGAAAAAACCAGCAATCCCTCAAGTAAGAACAGATTTAATTACATTTAGAATAAAGTTTATTGAAGAAGAATTAAATGAACTAAAAGCTGCAATTGGTGAAAACAAAACCGATGATGCATTAGATGCGTTAGTCGATTTAACTTATGTTATCATTGGTACAGCGTGGTTGTTTAACTTACCATTCAATGCGGCGTGGAAAGAAGTCCACAAAGCAAACATGAAAAAAGTTAGAGGTAGATCTAAACGTAGTTATTATTATGATTGTATTAAACCAAAAGGTTGGCAATCACCTAATATACAAAAAGTTATAGATAATTATAAAAGTAAATTAAAGGAGAGGGAAAATGTCAGTAAGACAAAGAGGTAAAGATTCATACCAAGTTGATGTGACACACGACGGCAAAAGGTTTCGTGAAAGTTTTAATGGAACAAAAAGCAACGCAGACATTATTTCTGCTGTTGTTTTAGATTGTATGAAACATAATAAAGATATTAAAAGTGAATTACAAAAATTAAATCCATTAAAATACTCTGTACTATCATTGCAAGATTTGTTAAGAAAAACGACAGATCGTTATTGGTACAACACAGATGTAAAACAATTATATAATGCAAACAATGTTGTAGATTTAATAGGAAAAAATATTGATGTAAATAATATAGATGAAACTACTATTGATGATTTAGTAAATATTTTAAAAGATCAAGGTAATTCTAATGGAACTATAAATAGAAAATTAGCATCATTATCTAAAATGTTGACGTTTGCACACAAAAGAAAATATATACCTGCTAAACCAGTTATTGAATGGCTTAAAGAAGGTAAAGGTAGAACCAGATTTTTTTCACTTGACGAAGAAAATAAAATATTAGATATATTGTTTAACGCAGAATTCTTTTATTTTTTAGATTTTGTTATTGTATTAATAGATACAGGTTTAAGAAAAACAGAATTATTAAATGCTTGTAAAACTGATATTGTTAATGGTAATTTATCTGTGTATGAAACTAAAAATGAAAAACCTAGAACTATACCTTTAACAAAAAGAGTACAAGAAATATTTTTAAGATACACAACTAAATATCCTTTTGCTAATTTAAAAGATTCAGATATTAGATTTCAATGGAATTATGTGCGTGAAAAAATGGGTTTGTTAAAAGACAAACAATTTGTATTACATGCTTGTAGACACACATGCGCATCTAGACTTGTACAAAGAGGTATCTCTTTGCAAGTGGTCAAAGAATGGCTTGGCCATAAAAATATAAATCAAACATTAACTTACGCACATCTTGCGCCAAAAAATTTACAAGATGCTGTTAAAGTGTTGGAGGCAGATTATGACATAAATGCATAAACAAATAAGAGTGTGCAGTCCAATAGTTACTGCGCATTCTTTTGTTTTAAACTATTTGTATCAATGTATAAAAGGGAGCAATCATGCAACATAACTTAGAGCGCAGACAATTAGAGCTTGAAGAAGAATCGAGACTGAACGGTGGTAAACGTGAAACAGATCGTGTTATTAAACATGCTGAAAAAAAATCAGAGTCTTTAACTCCATACGGAAAACGTATTACATCAGCAACAGTTAAAGAAGTAGCAACAGGAATAACAGACAGATTAAGTGTGGTACAATCAGGACCAAAACTTATATCAGATGAATTACTAAAGAAAATAGATCCTTTAGTTGCATCAACTATCACTATACGATTTATAATTGACGCTATAAGTACAAAAGATAGAAAATTTACAGCAACTGCAATTGCATTAGGTGGTAAAATAGAAGACGAAATATGGTCGACAGGTATGTATGACAAAGAACCATATTTAATAGATAAAGTATTAAAAGATATTGACAGCAGATCAGTACATTATGGATATAAAAAATATAAGTTAAGCCAACAAAAAGATAAAGTTAATTTTCAATGGACACCTTGGACAACAAGAGAAAAACTTCATGTAGGAGAAGCATTGTTTCAAGTGTTTATAGAAAAGACCGGCTTAGTAAGTATTAAAGCAAAACCACATAGAGGTAAAACATATAATGTTATTGTATGTGAACCTAAAACTTTAGAATGGATTAATAATTCTAAAAAGTTTAATGAGTTTTTAAATCCAGAACATTTTCCAATGATTGTTCAACCAACAGACTGGACTAATCCATTTAATGGTGGTTATAGAAATACAAAAGGAATATATTTAGTTAAAGGACATAGAATAACTTCGCATATGAATTATTTAGAAGAGTTAAAACAATATGACATGCCTGAAGTTTATAACTCTATAAATGATTTACAAAAAACAAGATGGAAAGTTAATAGAAATATTTTATTAGTACTTAACACTTGTTACAATTATGGTAATAGAAGTAGAGGTAAATTAATTAACAATGAATTATTAGATTTACCACCTAAACCACACGATATTGCGACAAACAAAGTATCATTAAAAAAATGGAAAGCTAAAGCTGTTGCTGTTTATACTGCTAATGAAAGAACTAAATCAAAACGTTTAGGTTTAGCAAAGACAATACACTTAGCAAATAAATTTGAAAAAGAAGATGGAATATATTTTGTGTGGACATTGGACTTTAGAGGTAGAGCGTATCCAGTTCCACCATACTTAAATCCACAAGGTCCAGACTTTGCTAAAGCTTTATTATTATTTGCTGATGGATTACCATTAGGAAAAGATGGAGTAAGATATTTAGCAATACATGTTGCAAACTTATTTGGTCAAGATAAATTATCTTTAGATGAACGTGTTAAATGGACTTTTGATCATTCAGAAATAATTAAAAAATGTGGTGATGAACCATTTAAACATAATTTTTGGGAAGATGCAGAAGAACCTTTTCAATTTTTAGCTGCGTGCATTGAATGGTCAGGTTATTTAAAACATGGAGAAAAATTTGTTTCTCATTTACCATTACACTCAGACGGTTCTTGTAATGGTCTTCAACATTTTAGTGCGATGTTAAGAGACGAAGTTGGTGGAGAAGCTGTTAATTTATTACCAACAGATAGACCAAAAGATATTTATGGTATGGTATCTAAAGTTGTAGAAGATAAATTAGAAAAAGATGAATCAGAGAAAAAATGGATTGCTAGTGAATGGAATGAATATGGTATTGACAGGAAAGCTTGTAAAAGATCTGTTATGACTTTGCCATATGGATCTACCAGATACTCTGCAACTGAATTTGTAGATGAATATATACAAAAAAGATTAGACAACAAAGAAGACCTGCAGTTTCAAAATAGACAACAAGCGGCAATTTATTTAGCAGGTAATATATGGGATTCAATTGGTGAAGTAGTTGTAAAAGCTCCTGAAGCAATGGAGTGGTTACAAAAAGTTGCACGATTATGTGCAGAACAAAAAACACCAGTCTTTTGGGTAACACCATTAGGGTTTCCAGTACGTCAAGCTTATTATTCACAAGCTGAAACTGTATTGAAAACTAGAATGATGGGTAGAATAAGAATCAGATCTACAACAAACAAAGTAGATAAGAGAAGACAAGCAAATGGTATATCACCAAACTTTGTCCATTCTCTTGATGCTACAGTTATGTTGTTGACTGTTGCTTATGCTAAACAAAAAGGCATTGTGGATTTTGCGATGGTCCACGATTCTTTTGGAACTCTTGCGGCAAATCAAAAAAAGTTAAATGATTGTTTACGTCAGGCTTTTGTTGATATGTACACACAAATAGATCCATTAGAAGTTTTTCTGCAACATGCTCATGCATTAATACCAGAAAAATTACATCACAAAATACCTGAGTTACCAAAAAAAGGTAAGTTAGATATAAACAAAGTGTTGGAGGCTGACTATTTTTTCAGTTAATCTATACACTAGTGTATTAATAGGTACACTTATTAGTAACTATAGAACGTAAAGGATAATAACTATGGACGACAAATATGTAAAGCTTGTAACCCCAAAAGGCACAGCTAAATATCCGTGGCTTACAAAAGCGGATACGAAGTTTAATCCAGATGGAGTATACAAGACAGATCTTCTGCTATCATCGGAAGAAGCAAAACCTTTAGCAACTAAAATAAAAGATATGTTCGCTAAACATTTTCCAAAAGGTAAAGGTAAAATGCCTTACTTTAAGGAACTTGACGATCAAGAAAAAGAAACTGGTAATATTGTATTTAGATTTAAAACTAAAAACAAACCAGCATTGTTCGATTCAGACGGTAAACCATTGCATAATGTAAATGTATTTGGTGGATCACAAGTAAAAGTTTCTGCTACCGCAGCACCTTACAGTGCGGCAGGTAATAATGGAATAACTTTATACTTAAATGCCGTACAAATAATTGAATTAGTAAGTGGAAGTGGTGGCGATTCTGGAGGTTTCGGATTTACTGCTGAACAAGGTTACAAACACAGTGGAGAGACTGATCAACCAAAAGATGAAGGCTCTTCAAATGACGTGGACGACTTTTAATTCAAAAACAACAAAGAACGCAAGGAAATTAGGATTTAGATCGGGATTTGAAGTGAGGATTGCATCACAATTGGATAAAATGAAAGTAAATTATCAGTATGAAGTATTGAAAGTTTCTTACACACGTCCACAGAAGCAAACTACTTACACTCCCGATTTTGTCCTACCAAATAAAATTATTATTGAGGCAAAAGGTTTGTTTAGTACTAAAGACAGACAAAAACATTTATTAATACAAAAACAAAATCCAAAATTAGATATTAGATTTGTATTTAGTAATTCAAAATTAAAATTAAATAAAAAATCCAAGACAACATATGGCATGTGGTGTGAAACTCATGGATTCAAATATGCAGATGAAAATGTACCAAAGGAGTGGATCGATGCTAAATAAAAATCCTGGTTTGAAAGACAGAGATAAGACTACAATTATAGAAATACATAGAACAAAGACTGGACCAAATGAACATATATCCAGACATGATATTCATAAACAAGAATTAGAAGCGGGTAACTTAGGAATAGGTTACCACTTTGTAATAAAACTTGATGGCACAATAGAAAAAGGAAGAGACATTCATAAAGTTGGAATAGGCAATCCTGAATCAATTTCTGTTTGTGTTGTCGGTGGAATGAGTAATACTGGTCAATTAGAATTACCATTTTTTAACAATCAACAACAAGACGCTGTCGATAAAGTAAAAGCGTTTGTTAAGAAAAACTACAACATAGGAGAGACAAAAATAATAAAATGATTATTGTACTAGAAGGACCTGATTGTTCTGGCAAAACAACTTTAGGCCAAGCTTTGCATAAAGAGTTTAATGGAAAGTTTAAATATATACATAATAGTTTAGATCGTGGTCAGTTAGTGTGGCGTAACGAAGACGGTAAAATTATAAAAAAATATAAAGATCTTTATCACTCACATATTGATTCATTAAGATTGCACAAGAACGCAATTGTGGATCGTTTATGGCCATCTGAATTAATATACGGAAATGTTTTTAGAGGCGGTTGCCAATATAATGTTTCACAAGTCAAAAAGATTTGTGAAGAATATAAACCATTATATATTGGTTGTTTACCACCAAAACATTTAGTCATGAAATACTTTCAACGTAGATTAGACACTGAAGACTTTTCTAGTGTTGATTCTGTTTATGACCATTATCAAGTAATTTTTGATTTGTGTCCTGAATTTAAAATATTTGATTATGAAAAAACATCAGTAGAAAAATTTATAAAGGAGTTTAAACATGAACATAAATCAAGTTTGGCAAGATATAGTTCGTAATATCCTTAAACAAGATATGGTACGATTACCAAGAGGTATGGTTACTAAAGAAATACTTAACTATAATTCTACTATTGATATGAACTTTCCATTTTTAAATATATGGCAAAGAGAAATTGGTACAGCATTTAGATACGCTGAAGCTGCGTGGATATTATCAGGAGATAATAGAGTTAGTACTATTGCACCTTATAGTAAAATGATTCCAGAATTTAGTGATGACAATGTAAGATTCTATGGAAGTTATGGACCAAAAATTGTAGATCAAATAAGTTATGTAATAGATACATTAGCTAATGATGATTATTCAAGACAAGCAGTAATTAATATATGGAGAGAAAAGCCAGGTCCTAGTAAAGACATTCCATGTACTTGTAGTTTACAATTTATATTACGAGATGAAAGATTACATTGTATTGCAACAATGAGATCAAGCGATGCTTGGTTAGGTTGGCCATATGATGCTTTTAATTTTACTTGTATCTCAATCTATACATTATTGCAATTAATGCATCAACATAGAAAAACTTATAAATTAGGTAACTTAAGTATTAATGCTGGATCACAACACTTATACGAACGTAATTGGGAAAAAGCAAAATTATGTTTAGATAATTTATCTCCATCAATTGGCGAGATACCTTATTGGATGTTTAACAATGGTCAAGAATTTATAGATTACTTATGGGAACAAGCGCATGGCCAACTTCATCCAGCATGAACCTTGCCCTAATTGTGATTCGAAAGACAATTTAGCAAGATATGATGATGATTCTGCGTATTGTTTTGGTTGTAAATATTTTGAAAATGGAGGGAAAGAAGTAATGCAGACAGGTACTATCATAGGCGAGTTTAAAAAATTAAATGCTAGAAAAATAACAGAAGAAACCTGTAGAAAATTTAATTACAGAGTTGGAACTGTTGATGGCAAACAATGTCATATAATGGATTATGGTTCTGCTACAAAGTTTAGATTTAAAGACAAATCATTTACATGGAAAGGTGATACTAAATTAAGTAAACTATTTGGTGAAAAATTATTTAAAAGTTCTGGTAAAAGAATTGTTATTACTGAAGGCGAGATTGATGCTTTAACTATATCACAAGTCTTTGGAAATAAATGGCCAGTTGTTTCAATAAAAAATGGCGCGGCTGGTGCAGAAAAAGATTTAAAAAATAGTTTAGACTTTTTACATAAATACGAAGATGTAGTTATATGTTTTGATCAAGATACACCTGGAAAAGAAGCCGCAAAAAAATGTGCTGAATTGTTTACACCAGGTCAAGCACGAATAGTTAGTTTGCAATTAAAAGATGCTAATGAGATGTTGCTACAAAATAAAGTGCAAGAATTAATTAGTTCAATTTATGATGCACAAGTATATAGGCCAGATGGTATTATTGATGGTAGTACATTGTATAAAGAAATATCTACTAAAAATGTAAATGAGTTTGTTCCTTATCATTTTAAACAATTAAATTTAAAAACACATGGACTAAGAAGAGGAGAATTAGTAACTATAACTGCTGGAAGTGGTATTGGTAAATCTCTTATATGCAAAGAAATAGCTTTTGATTTAATTACAAATCATAAGAAAAAAATTGGTTATATTGCTTTAGAAGAATCAGTAAAGAAAACTGCATTAGGTTTATTATCAATTGATTTAGATACACCATTACATATAGACAGCTCTGTTAAAGAAGATAAATTAAAACAAAGTTTTGATAAAGTATTATCAAACGGTAATGTTTTATTTTATGATCATTTTGGATCTTTAGATTCTGATAATTTAATAAGTAGAATTAGGTACTTAGCAAAAGGCTGTGCTTGCGATTATATTATATTAGATCATATAAGTATTGTTGTATCAGGTTTAGAAGGTGGTGATGAACGCCGTGCAATTGATAATGCAATGACAAGACTTAGATCATTAGTAGAAGAAACAGGAATTGGATTAATATTAGTTTCGCATTTAAAAAGACCAGCAGATAAAGGTCACGAAGAAGGAGCACATACATCTTTGTCACAATTAAGAGGATCTGCAGGTATAGGTCAATTATCCGATATAGTAATTGGATTAGAACGTAACCAACAAAGTGCGAAGAATGCAAATTTAACAACGCTTCGTATTCTAAAGAATCGTTTCAGTGGAGAGACTGGGGTGTGCGGCCAGCTAATTTATAACTCTGTCACAGGAAGATTAATTGAATATGATAAAAGTACTGAAACATGAATATGATTTGTATTTAACAAATGAATTAATGAAAGCAATAGAGCGTTTAAAAAAGAAAGGTAATTCTAAAGTTCATGTACATAACAAAATTGACGCAGTAAGAATGTTGTCAATGATTGATGAACTTTCTTGGGATTACCCAGAAGCAATGTTTATAGAAGTAGAATTATGTCGAATACATTAAAAGTACCAACAAGAAGAGAAACAACAACCATAGAAGTGGGGCCGTTTACGGTTTCTATATCTTTTGTTCCGTATAAAGATGTTCAAGTCCCGGTAGAAGTATTCTTTTTAAAAAGAGGAAACAAAGCTGGCGAGACAGAACTTGATAAACATTTATACGAACTAGGAACTAAGATTTCTAAAGAAATGCAAGGAAAAATAGATGACAAATAAATATTGTTTTGATGTGGAAACGGATGGATTATTAGATTCGGTTAGTAAAATACATTGTGTTGTATTTAAAGACATCGACACAAAAGAAGTTTTTAAATACGGACCAGATAAATTAAATGATGCAGTAGATAGATTAAAAAATGCTGAATTATTAATTGGCCATAATGTTATTGCGTACGATATACCAGTAATAAAAAAATTACTTAAGTTTAAACCTAAAGCAAAGATCTTTGATACTTTAGTTGCTACTAGATTAATATGGGCTGATATAAAAGATAAAGATTTTAAAATGATTAATGCTGGATTTCCTACAAAATTAATTGGTAGACATAGTTTAAAAGCATGGGGATATAGAATTGGAGAATACAAAGAACAAATAGATACTGATTGGCAAGAGTACAGCGAAACAATGTTAGAGTATTGTGTTCAAGACGTAGAGGTTACTAACAAATTATATGATAAAATAATAAAACAAAACTATTCAGAACAATCATTGGATCTAGAACATAATATACAAACGCTTTGTTTCGAAATGTCATCTAATGGTATTGCTTTTAATAAAGATAAAGCTCAAACATTATATTCTAAGTTTTGCCAAAGAAGAACTGAATTAGAAAATGAATTACAAATTGTGTTTCCTCCCTGGACAGTCAGCACACCATTTATTCCTAAGGTGAATAATAAATCTAAGGGTTATGTAAAAGGTGTGCCGACTGCTAAAGTTAAAGAAATAGTTTTTAATCCTGGGTCAAGAGACCATATTACAAATAGATTAATAACAACAAGAGGTTGGAAACCTAAAAGTTTTACACCGGATGGTAAGCCAAAAATGGATGAAGAAATTTTAAATGACTTAAAATATCCTGAGGCAAAATTATTATCTGAATATTTTATGATACAAAAAAGAATTGGTATGTTAGCAGAAGGAAAACAAGCATGGCTAAAACAAGAAAAGAATGGAAGAATTCACGGAAGTATAAATCCAAATGGTGCCGTTACTGGAAGAGCAACACACTCAAATCCAAATTTAGCACAAGTACCAGCTTTTTATACTCCTTTTGGAAAAGAATGCAGAGAATTATTTTGTTCACCAAAAGATAAAGTATTAATTGGTATCGACGTATCAGGTTTAGAATTACGTATGTTAGCACATTATATGGCTAGATATGATAATGGTGAATATGCAGACATTGTAGTTAATGGCGATATACATACACACAATCAAAAAGCAGCAGGTATAGAAACAAGAGATTTAGCAAAAAGATTTATTTATTCTTTTCTATATGGAGCTGGCGCAGCAAAGATTGGCCAAGTAGTTGGTGGAAATATAAGAGATGGTTCTAAATTAAAAAAGAAATTTTTAGAACAGATGCCAGCATTAGATCAATTAATCCAACATGTACAAACAAAAGCCGAACGAGGATATTTAGTTGGATTAGATAAAAGAAAAATAACAGTAAGATCCTCGTACGCATCACTCAATACGTTACTACAAGGAGCGGGTGCAATCGTATGTAAAGAATGGATATGTAAGCTTGGTTCTATTTTTGATGGAGAGACAAAACTGGTAGCTTGGGTTCATGATGAAATAATCATAGAAACAACAAAGGAAAAATCAGAATATGTCGCAGAAAAAGCAGTTGATGCAATTAGACTTGCTGGTGAAAGCTTGCAACTCCGAGTTAAACTCACAGGAGACGCAAGAACTGGAACAGATTGGTCAACAATTCATTAAAGAAAAATTAAGAAAAAGAATATATAAATTAAAACAAAGAGCTAAAATAAAAAATCTACCTTTTGATTTAACATCAGATTATTTGTTAGATATTTTTCCTAAAGATTTTAAATGTCCCGCTTTAGGGACAAGATTCAATTGGTTTGGTGATCGATCAAACTTACCAACCATTGATAGAGTAATTCCTGAAAAAGGATACGTTATTGGTAATGTAGTATGGGTAAGTTTTATGGCAAACTTAATAATGACATATGCTCATCCAACTCAGGTTATCAAAGTCGGGCGGTTCGCAGATAAAATATATAAAAAGTTTTATCCAGAACCATACACTAATGCAAACAATACAGGAGAAGATGATGCAGACAAGTGAAACAACACCAGGCACACCAACAGAAGTGCCTATAAGTAAACCATCTAGAACTTTGTTAATAGATGGAGATATAACGCTATATCAAATAGCGTGTAAAGTCGAAGTAGCGACTGACTGGGGAGAAGGAATGTGGACACTACATTCTGACTTAAAACAAGGTATACCAGCATTTGATACACAAATAGAAAAGTATATTGAAGACCTAGAAGCAGATAGTGTCAAAATATGTTTAACTGGAAGAGCTAACTTTAGAAAAGATCTATTTCCAGAATATAAACTTAATAGAGCAGCAAAAAGAAAGCCATTAATATTACAAGCTTTAAGAGAGTATGTACAAGGCAAATATGATTGTCTTTGTGAAAATGCTTTAGAAGCTGATGATATTATGGGTTTATATAGTCAACAATGTACGAACACAGATGAACGTATTATTGTTAGCATAGATAAAGATATGCGGACTATTCCTTGTAAACTATCAGTAGACGGTGAAGAAATTATAAATATATCTTCACAAGAAGCTAATTATAATTTTGCTTTACAATGTTTAACAGGCGATTCAACCGATAACTTTTCTGGTTGCCCTGGTGTCGGTCCAGCAAAAGCTAGACAAATACTAGAAGCAGCAGATAACTTCTATTGGCCTGCTATTGTTAAAGCGTATGAAAAAGTAGACTTAACAGAAGATGATGCAATACAACAAGCACGTATGGCATATATATTAAGACTACCAAAAGATTATAATTTTGAAACAAAAGAGGTAAGAAAATGGACCCCGTACAAAATAGCGTAGATCCTAAACATTACAAAAAGCATAAAATACAACCAATTAATTTTATATTAGCGTTAGGTTTAGGCTTTTGTGAAGGCAACATTATCAAGTATATTTGTCGGTATAAAGATAAAGGCGGAAAAGAAGACTTATTAAAAGCACGCAAATATATCGACTTCCTAATTGATGGAGGTATCAAATGAGTAACAGATACCTCTATAGGAAAAACAATGAAAAAAGTGAAGTAAAAGATATTGGTTTACCATCAAATATTGATGATTTAGTCACACTTTTAGATGAAACTTTTCCATTAGTTAATCCAACACCGACAGCATCAATATCGGATATACAGCGCAAAGCTGGTCAGAGAGATGTTGTTGATTGGTTATTAGAACTTAAAAATAGGAAGGACGATAATGTGCTTAGGAAGTAGTAAAATTTCGGCACCTGTAAAACAGGACCCGCAGGACTTATATTATAATGGTAATGTATTCGATCCAAAACCTAAAAGTACTACAACAGACAATACGTCCGTTTCTAATAACAATAATAACGATAACGACAAACCAAGTACAAATCTTAGCAGTGGGCTAGGAATACCTACAGGTGTTTCAGGAAGTCAAAAGGCAAACTTTACTTCTAATGCAGCTTACAATGCTAGTATGTACACATAATAAAGGAGAAAACAAGTATGTGTGGAAGTAGATCAGTTGCACCACCAGCACCGGTTGCTCCGCCACCAATAGTTCGATCACAGCCAATGGAAGATATGGCTCCAAAGATTGAAATTGCGGGCGAAGACGGAATGGACGCATTAGGTAAGAAAATCAAAAAATCAGCAAAAGGTACTAAAGCATTAAACACAAGTTTAGGCACAGGTTCAGTTACAGGTGCTGGTTTAGCAATCCCTCAATAAATAAATTATCATGCATTATTTAGATAAAACGGCGAAACAACGTTATGAAGCTATGAAGGAATATCGTGAGCACTTTTTAAATCGTGGTCGTGAATGTTCTGAATTAACTTTACCTGCGTTATTACCCGATGATGGTGTTAATCATACGTCAGACTTATATACACCTTATCAATCTGTTGGTGCAAGAGGCGTCAACAATTTAGCATCTAAATTATTATTATTATTGTTACCACCAAACCAACCATTCTTTAGATTAAATGTAGGTGGAAAAACTAAAGACGAAATGGATCAAACTCCAGAAGTAAGAACTGAAATAGAAAAATCTTTAGCCAAAATAGAACGAGAAGTAATGTCGGAAATTGAACAATTAGCAATTAGAGTTCCGGTATTCGAAGCATTAAAACACTTAATTGTAACAGGTAATACACTTGTGTATATGCCAAAGAAAACTACAATGAGAGTATTTCCAATTTCACAATATGTTTGTCGTAGAGATCCTGAGGGAAATTTATTAGAACTTGTTGTTAAAGAAACTATATCGCCTTTAACATTCGATGAAGAGACGATGCAAGAAGTTATGAAAAATGTTGATGATCCACAGTCAACAGATGAAGTCGATTTATATACTAAGGTATGTTTAATTGGCAAAGACAAATATTATGTTTGTCAAGAAGCAAACGAATATAAATTACCTGAATCAGAAGGTTATTATAATAAAGATAATATGCCATGGCAAGTGTTGCGTATGGTAAGACAAGACAATGAAGACTACGGTCGAGGTTATGTCGAAGAGTATTTAGGAGATTTAAAATCTTTAGAAGGTTTAAGTCAAGCGTTAGTAGAATCAGCTGCAGCATCAAGTAAAGTTGTATTTATGGTTAGACCAAATTCTTCAACAAAGAAAATAGAATTATCTAGAGCAAGTAATGGAGATATTATCACAGGATCAAAAGATGATGTTTCTACATTACAAGTAGAAAAACAATATGACTTAAGAGTCGTATCGGAAGCAATACAACGTTTTGAGGAACGAATGTCATATGCATTTCTTTTAAATTCTGCAGTGCAAAGAGATGCCGATAGAGTTACAGCAGAAGAAATTAGATATATGGCAAATGAATTAGAGACTGCCTTAGGTGGTGTTTATTCATTATTATCACAAGAATTCCAATTACCTTTAGTCAGAATATTAATGGAACGAATGTCAGCAAAAGGCACAATTCCTAAGTTACCAAAAGGAACTGTAAGACCTACTATCATAACTGGTGTTGAGGCATTAGGACGTGGGAATGACTTACAAAAATTAAGAGAATTCACGGCAGAAATAGGGCAGATTGCTAAAATGAACCCTGAAGTAGTACAGATGTTAAATTTAACAGATTTAATTAAACGTATTGCTACTGGTCATGGCATTGATACAGAAGGACTTGTTAAGTCTCAAGATCAATTAGCCGCAGAGCAAGAAGCTCAACAGCAACAAGCACAGCAACAACAAGTTAATGATACCATGCAACAGGCAGCGCCTGGTGTAGCTGGTAAGATGGTTGATGCTGCGATGCAACAACAACAACAAACTCAGGAGTAATACAAATGGTTGAAGCCGTTGAAATAAAACAAGAAGAAACTACTGAAGAAAAACCAGTAGAACAAGCAAAAGTAGAAGAAGTAAAAAGACCGGAAGGTTTACCAGAAAAATTTAAGACTGTCGAAGATATGGCTAAGTCTTATAGTGCACTAGAATCTAAATTAGGTGCAGAAGATAAATCTTTTGAAAATGAAAAAACAAAAGTTGAACCTAAAAAAGAAAATTTAGAAATAGAAGCGGATCAAAAAACTGCAGAAAAAGCAGTTGAATCAGCTGGTTTAAATATGGATCAACTACAATCAGAATATAACGAAAAAGGAACATTAGATGAAAAATCTTTTGCTGCTTTAGAAAAAGCAGGTATTCCTAAATCATATGTTGATGCATTTATACAAGGTCAAGAAGCTGTTGCTACACAAATGCAAAATACAATTAAAGCAGAAGTTGGTGGCGCAGAATCATATACTGAGATTGTTACTTGGGCAAAAGATGCATTAAATCCACAAGAGATTGCTGCATTTAATAAGACAGTTAATAGTAACGATTTAGAAGCTGTTAAACTTGCAGTTACAGGTCTTAAAGCAAGACATGATGCTGTAAATGGTACAAATCCTAAATTAATTTCAGGAAAAGCAGGAACAGATACTGGTGGTGGATATAATTCGTGGGCACAAGTTACTGCGGCAATGAAAGATGCTAGATATGCAAATGATCCAGCATTTAGATCAGAAGTACAAGATAAAATATCTAAATCAAAACTATAGGAGATAAAAATATGCCTTATGGAAAAGGAACTTATGGTTCTAAAAGAGGACGACCAAGTAAAGCAGTAAAAGCTAAAGCTGCAAAAACAAAACCGTCAAAAATGAGAAAGAAGAAATAGTATGGCTAGAAGAGGACTTTACGCAAATATAAATGCTAGAAAAAAAGCAGGAACTTCTAGATCTAAATCTAAAAGTACTATTAGTGCAAAATCTTATTCTAATATGAAAAAAGGTTTTCCTAAAAAGAAAAAATAAATAGTTGTGCAACCTTTACAGGTGGCAACTGCGAAACATAATAAGTCAAAATAACTTGACCCTCTAAGGAGGACAATCTTGATTTATCAAAACTAGTTTATGTCGAGCTTTATTAAATAACAATTAACCATAAAATATAGGAGAATAATTATGGCAGTAGCAGCACCCGCTAGCATTGGACGAATCAATGCGGCAAATGCAGAAGACGCGTTATTTCTTAAAGTTTTTTCAGGGGAAGTTTTAACAGCCTTTGAAAGAGCTAGTGTAACGCAAGGAGCAGAGATGGTTAGATCTATCTCTAACGGTAAGTCAGCGTCATTTCCAGTAATGGGCAGAATCGCGGCAGCTTACCACACACCTGGTGCAGAGATTGTTGGAACAGATGTTAATCATAACGAAAAAGTTATTACAATTAATGACTTGCTTGTTAGTTCAGCATTCTTATCTAACATCGAAGAAGCAAAAAATCATTGGGACGTAAGATCGGCTTATTCAGCTGAGATCGGAAGAGCATTAGCTTTTCAAAAAGATAAACATATCTTACAAACTATTGGTCAAGCGACTTTAGCATCAGCAAACATAACTGGTGGAGATGCAGGTACAGCATTAACTAATACAGGTATCGCATCAGCAACAGCAGCAACAGCAGCAAACGCAATGATTGATTCATTATTTGATGCAGCTTCAGCTTTAGATTCACACTACGTTCCAAAAGAAGGTAGAAAATGTTTCTTAAGACTAGAAGAATACTACAAATTAGCAAACGCAACTAATGCAGTTAATATTGACTTTAGTGGTGGAGCTAATGGTGGTGTAGCAGAAGGTAAAGTAATGAAAGTAGCTGGAATTGAATTAATTCCAACTCCTCATTTCGTAGCAGCTAACGTAAACTCTGGTGTAGACCAAGGTTCAGCAACACAAGGTGGTTCTAACCCTCAAGCGGTTAACTTAACTAACTTTGTTGCACTTGTTTGTCACCCATCAGCGGCAGGAACAGTTAAATTAATGGATCTTGCAACTGAAATGGAATACGACATTAGAAGACAAGGTACGCTAATGGTTGCTAAATACGCTATGGGTCATGGTGTATTAAGACCAGAAGCAGCAGTAGGAATTAAAGAAGCGTAATAATTTACGTTACTTTATACTTATATAAGGGGAGGCGACAACGGGAGACTGAAGTCGCCTCTTATAATTTAATTAAAGGAAAATAATGGCATTTAGAATTACACCAACAACAGAATTACAGGCAGTTAACACTTTACTAAGTATTATAGGTGAAGCTCCTGTCAGCAGTATTACAGGTAATACCGGCGTTGATGTTTCTATTGCATTACAGATTTTAGATGAAACTAATGTAGAAGTACAATCTCGTGGTTGGCATTTTAATACAGAAGCAGAAGTAAAATTAGCCTTAGACCAAAATAGCAAGATTCCAGTCGGTAGTAATGTAATACAAATTGATACTAGTAAAGATTACAGAACAGAATATGATATAACTTTTAGAAATGGTTTCTTATACGATTTAAAAAATAAAACAGATGTATTTACAGTTGTTCCACTTGTTGATCAAGTAACAGTAGAACACTTTGAACATATTCCAGAATACGCAAGAAAATTAATAGTAATAAAAGCAGGAAGAAAATTCCAAGCTAGAATGGTAGGTTCATCAGAACTTGCTGGATTTACACAAGTAGACGAACAAGAAGCAATTATTAATTGTGAACGTTCTGATGCAAACAATGGTGATTATAATGTTTTAAGCGGAAGTAATGATGTTTACAATATTATTAATCGAACAACAAGAAGAAGTTATTAATGCCCATAATATCACAAAGTATACCAAATCTAATCAATGGGGTCAGCCAACAAACTTCAACACAACGAAATGAAACTCAGGCTGAACTACAGGAAAACGCACAATCAAGATTGGTTGAAGGTTTATCTAAAAGACCATCATTAAATTATACAGCAACATTAGATTCATCAAATGTATATCCAACTAATGCTGCAATTCATGGTGTACAACGTGATGCTAATAATGCTTTTATAACAGCTTTTACAAATCAAAATGTTAAAGTATGGAATCTAGATGGTGTTAATAAAACAGTAAGTTTTCCAAATGGAAATGCTTATTTAACATCTACAAATCCAAAAGAAGATTTTAAATTTGTAACTGTTGCAGATTTTACTTTTGTAGTTAATAAATCAAAAATACCAGCAATGGCTGCAGCAACATCAGCAGCAAAAATTGAAAGAGCATTAGTATACGTAAAACAAAGTAACTATGGAAGAATTTATGCTGTAGCAGTTAGACATCCAAATATGTCATATGAAATAGAAGTACAATTTCAAATGCCATCTGGAAATGATTATAGTACTGATGCTGCATTTAGAGACACAATGAAAATTGCAGATATTCTATGTTTTGGCACAGGATCAACACATTGGAACGGGTCAGCAAATGATATTGGATTTAAAACTATTAGAACAGATACAGGTGCAACATTAAGTACAACACAAGGACTTAAAAATTATTCTGGAATTACAAGTTATTTTACAACTACAAGATACACATCAACATTAGATATAAAACCAACTGACGGAAATGTTAATTACACTGTTGGAACTTCTGATGGTTTTGGTGGTAACGCTATGTATTCTGTAAAAGATGAAGTACAAGATTTTGCAGATTTACCATTTTATGCACCAACAGACGCAATACTTAAAATTACTGGTGATGAAGGTGATATATTATCTGATTACTATGTTAATTTTAAAACTGAAGGTATTTGGAATGAAGTAGTTGGGCCTGGTGTTGTGTTAGGTTTTGATGCAACAACAATGCCACATGCACTAGTAAATAATAACAATGGTACATTTACATTCCAACAATTAACATGGAATTCAAGAATTTCAGGAGATGCAGATACAAATCCTAATCCAACTTTTATTGGAAAGACTATAAATAATCTTACATTTTATAAAAATAGATTAGGAATTTTATCAGAAGAAAATGTTGTGTTTAGTGAAAATGGAGAATTTTATAATTTCTTTAAAACAACAGGAACAGATTCATTAGATACAGATACTATAGATATCGCAGCATCGTCAACACAAGTATCAACATTAAAACACGCGATTGCATATAACGAACAATTATTATTATTTTCAGATACAAACCAATTTATATTAAAATCTGATGGTACATTAACACCAGAATCAGCGTCAATTGTATCAACAACAACATTCGAACATAATGCTGAAGTTGAACCAGTTGCTGTTGGTAGTTATATTTATTTTATTCAGAAAAAAGGAAATTTTAGTGCTGTTAGAGAATACTATGCAGACAACGATACATTAACAAATGATTCAATAGATATTACTGCAGGAATATCATCTTATATACCTTCTAATGTAACATCATTATTGGCTTGTCCAATGGAAGATACAATGTTTGCATTTCCGTATGATACAAAAGTTGGTGAATCAACATCACCTTACTCAGTAAACTCAAATGTAACTCCTACTAATTCAAAAGAAATTTATGTTTATAAATACTTTTGGGATCGTAATGAAAAAATACAAGCATCATGGTCTAAATGGATATTTGATGGTGTAGAGATTTTAGGTGGAATGATTATCGAAAGTAAATTATATATGGTTGCTAACGATAAACAGAATTGTAAATTATACACAATAGATATTCAAAACTTAAACGAAACAAATTTAACATTTAGTGTAGCATTAGATCATAAAGTTGCATTAACAGGTACTTACAACGCAGGTACAAATAAAACAACTTATACATCTCCTTATGGAGAACGAACAGGTTTATTTGGTGTAGATGCAGCAACTGGTGTTGATTTAACTGTAACTAATTCAGGAGCCACATATTACGCAGAAGGTAATTATCCTAACGCAATATTTGGAACTAAATATACAACAAAATATCAAATGTCGACTGTGTATGTAAAAGAGCCATCACCATCTGGTGGTAAGCTTTCAGTTACATCAGGACGTTTACAAGTAAGAAACATTGCTTTTGATTATGAAGACACAGGTTTCTTTCAAGTTAAAGTACAACCAGTCGATAGAACACTTAGAAGTTACACTATGAATGGTCAAATTATAAGTAATTCATCTTTTACTATTGGAAGCGCGCCAATTGTTTCAGGAACATTTAATGTACCTGTTCAAGCAGAAAATACACAACATACAGTAACAGTCGAAACAGATTCTTATTTACCGATGCATGTAGTTGCAGCAGAAATAGAAAGCTTTTATCATAGAAGGTCAAGAAGATAATGCCAGGATATGTAAGAAAAGCAAAACCTACAGATGCAATACATCTTAGCAAAATTATGAGACAAGAAGATATTGATGAAATAATGGTTTCGCATGGTGTTAAACCAATTGTCGGTTTGCTATCATCATTCGAATTAAAGAATTCAAAAGTTTATACAATGGTTGGCACTAATAACGAATGTATTGGTATGTTTGGTGTATCAGATTGTCCTTTTGTAAAAGGTTATGGTGTAGTTTGGATGTTATCAAGTGACGAATTATTAACTGATGCCAGACAATTCATAAAAGAATGTAGACAATGGGTAAGTAAATTAAATGAAGAATATAAAATTATTTATAATTGGGTACATCCAGAAAATTGGAAAACTTTAAAATGGTTACAATTTTGTGGGTTTGAACCAAAAGCAAAACGTAAATATGGAATTAACAACGAGGAGTTTTTATTAGTAATGAGGCAAAAAAATGTGTGATCCAGTATCAATGGCAGTAGCTAACTTTGGTTTGCAAGCTGCGTCAGCTAACGCAGAATACCAAGGACAGAAAAAAGCAGCGCAAGCACAAGCCGCAGCAAACGATCAAGCTGCAAAAGATGCAAACATTGCATATGGTGAAGACTTAACAAGATTAGAAGCAGAAAGAATTGTTGCAAACGAAAATAGTGCAAGAGAAAAGTTTAAAGCTAAAAGAGATAAATTAGATGCATTAGCAACAGCACAGGCAAACGCGGGTGAAGGTAAAGGTGATTTAATAGGTATGTTGAGAGATGTTGGTTTTGATGCAGATCTAGATACAAATATAATTGATGCAGGAATAGATGCATCTAATCAACAAGTAGCCTTTGGTCGTGATGATGCTTATGCTGCAATGAGACGAACTATAGCAGGATTACCTCCAGTTACACCACCTAGTAAATTAGGTTTAATGTTACAAATAGGTTCTGCTGGTGTTGGTTCTTATTCTAAATATAAGAAAGGAGATTACGGTAAAGTATAATGGCATATCAAAGTACATTTCCAGGTGTTAACAGAGTTTCAAAAGATCCAAGTGGATTATTACAACTAGCTACGATATTGCGTAGAGATGTAACTCCAGCATTAAATGCTTACACAGATTATAAAGGTAAAGAAATAACAGAAAAAACAGATAGAGAAGCTGAAATAAAAGCAAGATCTACTGAAGCAAAATCATACGCAACAGCGGTTGAGAGTGGCGAATTAGATGGTACACAATCACCTTATTGGCAATCAGTATACGATAACGTTAAAGGTAAAAACCATGGTATTCAATTTAGTTTAACTAAACAAACTAAGATGAACGAATGGATTCAAACTAATATTGCAGAAAATCCAGAATGGGAAGATAAAGATGGAAGTCAGTTCTTTAGATGGAGTGCTAACTTTGATTCAGAATATTTTAATAAAAATTTAGGTAAGGAAAGTAATTTCTTTAAAAAAGGTTTAGATGGTATTGTTGCACAATCCAATGCTAATCTTGGTACTAGTTATGTTTCTTATATAAAAGAAAGGCAACACACACTTCTTAAAACAAATTTAGAAAATGTAATTATTGATTCTTTAGAAACTAGTATTGTTATCACTGATCAAAATAAAAACAAAGGCGAAATGATTGCGGCTGAATTTTATAGAACATTAGATACAGAAGGTTCTAATGCTAAATTATTAGCTGGATTAAAAGGCAATGAATTTAATCAAATAGCATTAGGAGCAGCACAATCACTTATAGAAAAATATGCAATTAAAGGTTCTCCAGATGCTGATTATAAAGCTGCGTTTGCAGTACTAGAAGCTGTTAAAAAATATAAAAGAAAAAATGGTTCTACATTATTTAATGCAGAAACAAGTAAAAAATGGGCTGAATTAGAACAAGAATTATATACTGAACAAGAGTCTCATGAAGGTATATTAGATCAAAATAGAAAAGAAGCATTACAATCTACATATATAAAAGAAACTAGTTCAAATCTTGCTTATAGATTTACTGGTGGTCCAATGGCTGTATCAACAGATCTTAGTAAAGAAAAAGCAAAAATTGCAAAAGATGCATTTGCTATTCTTATGGAAGGTTATTTTAAAAAGAATAATCCAGATATGTCAAACGAATCAGATGCATACCAAGCAAAACTATTTGCAGATAATGTATCAGACGAATTGTTTAAACATTACCAATACAAAGACGCAAGTCAATTAGTACCATTTAGTATTGAAAAATTTAATAATAGAGAAAACGAAAAGAATTTAACAAGTTTACCTTTACAATTTAAAGGAACAGCAGAATTAAAAGCTGCTGTAGAACAATGGGAAACTAACGGAACAGGAGAAATTGCTGATTTATTAACAGAGTACAATTTAGATGGTAAGTCAGGAGTCGAGATGATTATTAAACAACAATTTGCTTTAATTGAATCATTAGACGCTTCTAGCAAAGAAGAAAAAGAAGACAATCCTGATGATCCTAATATAGCGGAACGAATATTTAGTAACATCTACAATTATTTTAGGGACGACGAATAATGACAGACAAAATTGATTTTGATTCTATAATCAATGCAAACAAAACAAAGATAGATTTTGACTCGCTTACAAAGAAAAAAGAATTAATTGAAAATGCTGAAAAAGCAGATCAAGAAGTAGAAGAAGAAAGAGGTTTTGTAGATAATTTTATTGAAGGTTCTAAAGGTGTATTACAAGGTCCTATAAAAGGAATTGAAGGTACAGCAGAATTTATTAATATGACTATTAATCCATGGATAGGGCTCGGAGAAGCAACATGGAAATATACTGCAACAGGTAAATGGGATAAAGATTTATTACAAAAAGAATACTTTGCAGAAAAAATGGATATTGTTCCAAACTTTTTAGAAGTAGAAGAAGGTTCAGTTGCCGCATTTAATAGTGATGTAGTTGCATTCTTTTCTAATTATGGATTTATAAAAAAAGGAATACAACAAATACCTTTGTTAGCTAAAGATCCAACTAAACCATTTAGTTTAGGTAAAGAATTAGTTATTGGTGCTTTAACAGATGTAACAGCATTTGATCCAGAAGATGGAACTGCTGTAGATTTCTTAGTAACACGTTACCCATCATTACAAAATCCTGTGTTTCAATTTTTAACTACAGATGAAGATGATTCTGATGCTATGATTAAATTAAAACAAGCATTAGAAGGTGCTGGTATAACTGGTGGTATACATATTATTGCTAAAGGTTTAGGATTATTTAAACAATACAATCAAGGTGTTGTTGCTAGATATAAAGGCAAAAAATTAGAACAAGCACAAATTATTGAAGAAGCAAACAAAAAAGGTATTATTGTTGACGATGCGGCAGACGCAGCAGCTAAAATAAAAGAATCAGAATTTATTGGGCCAAAACAAGTAAAACCAAAACCAGTTCCAAAACAAAAAGAAGTTTTATTAGACGAAAAACAATTAGATGAATCTATTAAAAATACCAATGATATTGTAAATATAGATTTACCATTTAATGTTAAAAACTGGAAAAGTTCTCTTGATGTACAAGTAGTTATTGAAAAAGTTGTTAAGTCAATGAACAAGTCTTATAAAGATAAATGGGACAATGTATTAACTAACAAACAAGTTGACGAAGTATCTGACATGATGGATATGGAAGCAGATGTACTTGTTAAAGGTTTATCGAGTGTAGACAACGTAGCCGAACTTCCATTTAGAGTTATAGCAACTAAAAAAGCATTACAAGGTTTAGGAGCTGAAGCAAAACGATTATCAAAAATTGTTGCTAAAGGTGGCGCTGATGTTTCTTTAAAAACAGATCTTGCAAAAACACTTGCTATTATTGCTAAAACTACAGATGAATTAAAAGATGCAATTAAAGCAGCAGCAAGAACAACACAAGCAGGAAGAATTAAAACTGGTGCAGCTAAAATAGATATACAAGCAATCGCAGATATTACTAAAAACTTTGATGGTAATATAGAAGATTTTGCTAAACGTATTTCTAAAATTGAAGATTTTGCTGGTCTTAAGAAAACTATCGAAAGATCTTTTTTGACAAAATCTTGGGATGTAATTACAGAAGTTTATATTAATGCTTTGTTGTCAGGACCATTAACACAAGTAATTAACTTAAGTTCTACATTTATAGAAACATTTTTAAGACCATTAGAATTATTAATTGGTGGAACATTAACAGCTTATACTAAAAATGGTCGAAGATCTGTTAGATTAGCATTTTCAAGATACAGAGGATTAATGAGAGGAATAGATGACACATTAGTTTCAGTAGGAAGAGCATTCAAAGAAGAAGATCTATATGCTGATAAAATGGGTAGAATTATAGAAAACAAAGCTCCAAAAGCTTTTTCTTCTCAAAACTTTAATATTAAAAATAAATTTGGTGCGGCAACATTTGATTTAATAGGCAGTACACTTAGACTACCATCAAGACTACTTGTAACAACCGATGAATTATTTAAACAAATAAATTATAGAGCAAAATTACACGAAATGGCAGTTGATGGAGCTTTAAACAAAGGTTTAAAAGGCACTAACTTTGATTCTTATGTAAGAAAATTTGAGAAAAAAGGTTTTGATAAATTAGGTCGTTTTGTAAATGATGAAGCAAGAATGTATTCTCGAGAAGCTACATTTACACAAGAACTACAAGGTGGAGCTTGGTTAGATTTAGGTTCAAGATTTCAAGCATTATCAAAAGGTAATTATAATCCATTTAGATTAATGTTGCCTTTTGTTAGAACGCCAACAAACTTATTTAGACATCAGATGCAACGAATGCCTATAACAGGATTTTTACAAAAACGTAATTTTGATATGTTAAGAAAAGGCGGAGCTGGCAGATCAGAAGTTATTGGAAGACAAGTATTAGGTTCTATGATTATGTACAAAGCATTTGATCTTGCGATTAATGAAGAAATTACTGGAAGAGGACCAAAAAATCCAGCATTAAGAGAAGCTTGGTTATTAACTCATAAACCATATTCTAAAAAAATAATTAAAGATGATGGTACAGTAGATTGGGTTGCTTACAATAGAATGGATCCAAGATTTATGTTTGTAGGTATTGTAGCTGACTTAGTTCAATTTATGGATCAAGCAAATCCAGAACGAGATAAAAATATTATGGCTGGATTAATGGTTAGTTTAGTTTCTAATATGGCATCAAAAACATATTTACAAGGTGTTACAAGTTTAATGACTGCAATTGGAACTGAAAGTCCAACTAGATGGCAAAGATTTTTAAATGATACTGCAATAAGTTTTATACCTTTTTCAAGTTTTATGAGACAAACAAATAGTGATGCTTCAATGAGAGAAGTAAGAACATTAGCTGATTCATTAGATAATATAACTTGGGGTGATGCAGAAAAATTACCACCAAAAAGAAATATACTTGGTGAAATAATGCATAAACCAAAAGGTGTATTTGGTTTTCCAATTAAAGATTGGTTAATTCCTATTGTTGGAAAAACTAGTACAACTGAAAGTACTATACTAAAAGAAGAATTATCTAAACTAGCAGCAACTAGTAGTACAGATCCTGGTAAAGGTATAACTAAACAAGGTAAAAAATTAACAAATACTAATATTGATTTAACAGATCCTAAATATGAAATTGATGGTGTTACACCATTAGACAGTATGTTGGCTTTATTAGAAACATACACAATAAAAGATAGGAATGATCCAGATTATGGAAAAACTGTAAAACAAGCCTTAGAAGATATGGTTACTAAGTCTCCAGAATATAAAGCGGCAGAAGGACCAGCTCAATCAGGGTTCCTTAATGAAAAACGAGGAAAAATGATTCAAAGTGTATATAATAAATACAAAACTAATATCAAAAACTTTGTAATTCGTAATAATCCAACATTATTAGAAGACTTTAACAACGCATCATTAGAGAGGTCTGATGCTTGGAAACACAAAGATAGTCTAAACAGATCAAACAAAACTTTAGACCAATTACTTAACTTTTAACAGATACCTCTATAGGAAAAAACAATGGCAAATTCATTCGTAAGATACACTGGTAACGGAAGCACAACTGCGTTTTCAATACCTTTTACATACATAGACAGTGCACACTTATCTTGTACTGTTGCTGGTGTCAGCACAACATTTACTTTAAATTCAGCTGGTACCACGGCGACACTATCATCAGCGCCGGCAAGTGGAGTTGCAATTGAGTTTAGAAGAAAAACAAGTCAAACATCAAGACTTACAGACTACGTAGCTGGATCAGTACTAAAAGAATCAGATCTAGATACTGACTCGATTCAAGCATTTAATATGTCACAGGAAGCAATTGATGATTCTGGTGATGTTATTAAACTTGATAATGCAGATTTTCAATGGGACACACAAAATAAAAGACTTAAAAATGTGGCTGATCCTACAGCAAACACAGACGCAGCAACAAAGAATTATTTAGAAAATACTTGGTTATCTACAACCGACAAAGCAACATTAAATAATGTCAACAGTAACATAACAGCAATTAATACTGTTAATAGTAACATATCGGCGATTAATACCACAAATTCTAATGCTACAAACATCAATACCGTAGCGACAAACATCGGGTCAGTTAACACAGTTGCGACCGATATTACAAAAGTAATTGCAGTTGCTAATGATTTAGCAGAAGCAGTTTCAGAAGTAGAAACAGTTGCCGATGATTTAAACGAAACAACATCAGAAATTGACACAGTTGCGACTAATATTACTAATGTTAATAACGTAGGAAATAGTATTGCAAATGTTAATACTGTGGCGGGATCCATAAGCAACGTTAACACAGTTGCGGGAAATAATAGTAACATTACAAGTGTTGCAGGAAACAGTAGTAATATTAATTCTGCAGTTTCAAATGCAACTAATATTAATAGTGTTGCGGGTATAGCATCGGATGTAACTTCCGTTGCAGGAATTAGTGCCGCAGTAACTGCAGTAAACAATAATTCGACTAACATTAATGCTGTAAATTCAAATTCGGCTAATATTAATACAGTAGCCGGTAATAATACAAATATAAATACAGTTGCGGCAGCAAACACAAATATTGGAACTGTTGCGACAAACGTAGCTGGAGTAAACAGTTTTGCTGAAAGATATAGAATATTGTCTTCAGCTCCATCAAGTTCAAATGATGTGGGTGATCTTTATTTTGACACCACTGCTAATGAACTAAAAGTTTACAAATCAAGTGGTTGGGCAGCAGCCGGATCAACTGTTAATGGTACATCAAACAGATTTGAATATACTGCAACAGCAGGTCAAACAACATTTACAGGAGCAGATAGTAATTCTGCAACAATGTCTTACGACGCAGGATTTATTGACGTTTATTTAAACGGAGTTAAACTTGCAAATGCAGATTTTACTGCAACTTCAGGTACTAGCGTTGTATTAGGCACAGGTGCTTCAGTAAATGATATTTTAATGATTGTTGCTTATGGTACATTCCAATTAGCAAATATATCAATTAATGATTTAACAGATACACCTGCAAGTATTGGCACAGCAGGACAAGCTCTTGTAGTTAATGGTGCAGGTAACGCACTAACTTATTCAAACGCAAGTTCAGCAGAAGTTTATGGTTTTAATAAATATTACAATCCATCTACTTTAGTTAAAACAGTCACAGTACAATCAGTAAGTGGTTCAAATAAATATTTTATAGATGGTGTTCAACAAGATACTTTAGATTTATATGAAGGTAATACTTACATATTTAATTATCCTTCAGCACACCCATTAAAATTTTCAACAACTTCAAATGGAACACACGCAAGTGGTTCAGAATATACAACAGGTGTGACACACAACAGTTCAACACAAGTGACTATTGTTGTAGCGTCTAATTCACCTACACTTTATTATTATTGTTCATCTCATTCAGCAATGGGTGGAACAGCAAACACACCAACACCTGCAAATAATGCAGTTCAATATATTACGACCAATCAAGGTCAAGATAACATCACCGAAAGTCAATATGCCAACTTTGATGATGTTTTATTTAGTGCTTCAGGCTTTGTCTTTAGCATTAATTCAAATGGCAATTTAATATCAACAATATAAGGAAACAAATATGGCAACAATAAATCTGGGTGCTATCAAATTTAACTGGAAGGGTGCTTACAATAGTAGCACAACCTACGCTGTTGATGATGTAGTTTCATCAGGTGGAAATAGTTATGTTTGTATTCAAGCCCATTCAAATCAAGCAGTAGGCAACGCAACAGCTTACTGGAATATAATGAGTTCAGCAGGTACTAATGGTACTAATGGAACTGACTTAACAACAACTTTAACTACACAAGGCGATTTAGTTTATCGTGATGGCTCTGGGCTACAAAGACTGGCTAAAGGTTCAGCAAATCAACTATTAAGAATTAATAGTGGTGCAACTGCTCCAGAATGGGCAACAGTAGCAGGTGGAGCATTTGGTCAAATAGCGTATGCTGAAGATAGCACAACTTATAGTAATACAAGTCAGAGTAACTATGTCAGAGCAACCAATACAAAAATTGACATTACACCATCTGCAAGTGGAAAAGAAATATTAGTAATGTTTAATTTAGCTTTACACTTTACATATACAGACCAAGGTTTTGAACACAGAATAATTAGAATTGTTGGTGGGTCAGAAACAATTTTAAGAACTTCAGGTAATATATGGGAATACAACCACCTTTCAGGTAATGGTAATTGGAATAGATATAGTCAATCAACGCTATTTATTAAAGATGCACCAAATACTACATCACAAGTCACTTATACTATTGAATTTAAAAATCCACATAATACTCAAACACTAGATTTAAACGAAGCTACTGGTGAATTAAGTCAAATAATGGCTTTAGAAATTAATTAAGGAGAACAAATAATGGCAAAAGGATATATAGACGCAATCAAGGCAATTAAACCAGATGCACAAGTAGGTATGCAAGGAACTGAATATGATGGTATTATTTGGTTTGATGAAACACCTATTGATAAAGCTACTTTAGATGCAAAACTTGCTGAACTTCCTACTAAAGAAGAAGAAATGGAAGCACAAGAAACTTTAAAAGCTAGTGCTAAAGCAAAGTTAATTGCAGGAGAAGCATTAACTGAAGATGAAGCTAACACGATAGTTTTATAATAAGGAGAAACTTAAATGACAAAAAACAGAGACTTAGCTGACATAGTTGGCGATATAGCTAACAATGCAGAGAAAGCCGTTGTAGTAAATGCGGCAGGTACGGAACTAACTTTTGGTGACGCAGGGTCTTCTGATTTTTATGGATTTAAGAAAACGAATGGCTCTGGTTCTCAAGGTGAGGACTTAGTCGTTCATTACACAAACGGTGCTGATAATTTATCATTAGCAAATACTGACGGAACACAGTCAGATGTTTTCGATGAAACGTTAGTAGCAAAAAGAGGACTTTCATTTACAGTTGACGGTAACGGCAACTTGAATGTGACAGTCTAACAACAACAATAACAAAAAAGGAAAATAAATAATGGCAACAGTAAACTTGGGTAGAATTAAGCCAGTATTCAGAGGTGCTTACGCAGGTGGCACAGCTTATGTAGTTGACGATATTGTCACTTCAGGAAATGAAACTTTCATTTGTATACAGGCTTCAACAGGCAACGCTACTACCAGTGCTACCCACTGGACAAAATTAGCGGCTAAAGGAACAGATGGTACAAACGGAACAGATGTTGGAACAGTAATTACAACGCAAGGAGATATGCTTTACAGAGATGGAAGTGGATTACAAAGACTTGCAAAAGGAACTGCATCACAAGTATTGGCTATGAACGCAGGAGCAACTGCACCTGAATGGGTAGCACAATCTGGTGGAAGAACTTTACAAATGAAAGCTCTCTATTTTGATGACCAAATTAATTATTCATCAAATTCTTGGGGAGACCACTCACACCCTTTAGGAGATGGTACTATACAAATAACACCAAAAGCTACTGGAAATTTAATTAGATTAGAAATGAATACAAACAATACTGGTGGAGATACTTGGCAATCTACTATGTATAGGTATAAAGTTTCAACAGATGGTGGTTCTAGTTGGAGTTATGTAACTTCATCATCTGATGGTGTAGCAGGTGGACATGAAATTTACAATGAGGGTCATACTGTTACGACTGCAACTCACAACACTTTTTGGCATATTACAGCAAACACTAATGCTCATAGATTTAAAGTACAAGCTTATGGTCGTAGTGGTGGTGGTGGAGATAAAATCAACTACGATGCTCAAGGTGGAAACACAGAAAGAAGTAGGCTTGTTATAACAGAAATAGATATGACTGGAAGTGATTTTACTTCTGGTGCTTTATAGGAGAAATAAATGATAAAACATAAACTTAAAAAAAGATATTCAGCAAAATTACAAGACCAATTTAAAATTGAGGTTTGTGATGCTGATGCTAATAATATTTATAGATTTTCAAGACCTAGTGAAGAAAGAGATGATGAAAATTGTCTTTATGTAGAAATTGAGGGTCAATTAAATAATACTGGAAATCACGATGAACCAACTAATCCTATGACTAAAGAAGAAATAGAAACTTGGTTTGACACTAAAGAAGCAGAATAATTAAATGGCTAGGAAGAAAGTTCTAACACCTAAAGAGTTTAGCGAAGTCGCTACTGGGGTTAGACTTTCAAGCCATGAGAAACTTTGTGCTGAACGAATGAATAACATTCTAAAAAGTATAGAAGAAATGAAAAAAGAAATTAAGTCTTTAAGAACAGATGTTTCTATGGGTAAAGGTGGACTTAAAGTTATCTTAGCTATTGGGACACTTATAGTTGGAATTATAGGTTATTTTAACTGGAAATAAACATATGGAGTGTGAGTATGGCAAGATGGTTTGCGTTCGCGTTCACAATGTTAGGTACATGGATTTTAACTAACACAAACACTGAGTATTTTTCATTAGGTTGGGGAATATCAGCAATATCAACATTAGCATGGGCATATTTTGCCTACAAAGATAAAGACATTCCTCGAGGATTAATGGAACTATGTTTTGTTATCTTATGCATTAGAGGAGTTATCAATTTTTATTAAATGGCTAAAAAAAAGAATAGTTTACTTTCAAAAGAAGAACATGAAAGTAGATCTAGATTTAAAAAAACAAGTATTTCGACTAATCCATCTAGGATTAAATGGTCATCGATGAACAAATCAAAAAGAAGACAACACAAAAAATGAAAATATCAGAAAACACCTCAGTAAGTATGCCAGTTAAAAATATGATTGGTATAGTCATAGCAGTAGCGATGGGTGTATTTGCATACACAGAAGTTACAGCAAGACTTACATCATTAGAAACTTCACGAGAATTATTTGAAAATGATTTACTTAAAAAATCTGAGCAAGTACCTACTGACCAAGAGCAACATTTTTTATTAGAAGATTTATATAAAACTGTAGAGAAATTACAGTCTACTCAAGAAATGAATATGACTAACAAAGTTAATATAGAATTTTTAAATAAACAATTAGAAAAAGCATTAAATGATATTGAACATTTAAAAGATAAAGTGAGAGCAAATGGCAACGGGACGAGTCACTAAAAAAGTTTTAGATCATATTGTAAAAATAAATAAACAAAATGAAGAATTACGTATGACAAAAGATTTAAAAAAAGAAGTTGAGACTGGAAAACATGGTACTCAAAAATACATATTAAAAAATGGAATAAACAAAGGTAAGATATTATGACAGAATTAATTGTAGCTTTGTTAATGATTGTCAATGGCGAAATTAAAGAGCATCGAATCCAGCCTAGCATGTCAGAATGTTTAAAAGGAAAGAGAATTGCTTCTCGTAATGTTTCTAATTCAGTAGAATACCAATGTATTAAATCTTTTGCTGAAATAGAAATTGATAAATTAGGTAACAAACATATAAATAAATTAATATTAGAATAAAGGAAAAAAAAATGACTTATAGTACAATAGGCGCATTATTTAATAACGACATATCAGTATTAAATTTAATAATACTTTGCGTTATTGCCGTTAAAGTTTGGAACACAAAATGCAAATGTAAAGGTGGCAATTGTGGCCAAAAGTAAATTTTGTAAAAAATGTCATCACCCATGTCATTGCGGAGAAGACAAAGATCTTCATGCCGACGAATATGGAGTGTGTACTTGTGAGGAATGTAAATGTGGTTAAATATTGCAGCTAAACTAGTACCTGGAATTATTAAAACAGGAATGTCAATTGCTTCTAATCGAAGAAGAACTAAAGAATTAGAATCAGTTGCAGAAATGAAACACGCAGAACGAATGGCTTCTGGTGAAATAGAATATCAAAAAGCAGTTATTGCAAACAATCAACAAGGATGGAAAGACGAATTCGTGTTAATTCTTGTGTCGGCTCCTGTGATGATCTTAATTTGGTCTATATTTAGTGAAGACCCAGAGATTATGTCAAAAGTCGATATGTTTTTTGATAAATTTAATAACATGCCTTTTTGGTACCAAGCACTTTTTATTGGAGTAGTCAGTGCAATTTATGGACTTAAAGGCGCAGACATAATGAAGAAAAAATAATGAAGAAAAAAGAAAAGCAAACAGTATTATGGACCATCTACCATACCGTTTTAGCAGTAGAATTAGCCATAATAATAGCAATCGAACTTTACGAACAAATACAAAGGAGCGGAATATGAGTATATGGGAAAGAGTATGGATTTGGTGGGATAAAACTCTTACTAAAAAAGGAAAAATGACTGTAGCATTTTGTGCAGCAGTAGTAATCTTAACGATTTGGAATTGGATATTTTAAATGGACGTTAAATATATTGTGGTACATTGTTCAGCAACACGACCATCACAAGACATTGGTGCAAGAACTATTAATGCTTGGCATAAAGAACGTGGATTTGATAAAATAGGTTATCACTATGTTATTAAAAGAAACGGCAATGTAGAATTAGGTCGTGATGAACAATCTCAAGGCGCACATGCTTTGGGTTATAACCACAATAGTCTTGGTATCTGTCTAGTAGGCGGATCACAAGAAGAAGATCATACAAAAGCTGAAAACAATTTCACAGACGATCAATGGAATAGTTTTGGTTACCTAATAGATCAACTAGAAGACAAATATTTGGGAGTTAAAATTATTGGACATAACGAAATAAGTAAAAAAGAATGTCCAGCATTCGACGTACAGGAGTGGAACAATGAGCGAATCAGAAAAGACAAAAAGTAAAGCCCAAGAAATAACAACATTATTAATTAATCAAGCACATCAAAAGTTATCAAGTGGAGTAGAATTATCAGCAAGTGATTTAAAGGTTTGTTTAGATATTTCTAAAGCTTATGGCATTGAAGAAAAAGAAAAACCTACAAACATAATTGAAAATTTACCATTTGATGAATTAGAAAAGGACCAAAATGAAGAAGAGAAACTATAAGCAAGAATATCTTACATACGGTTCTACAACTAAAGCAAAAAAAGATAGAGCTTCTAGAAACAAAGTTAGAAGAGCTTTAACTAGAACAGGAAGAGTATCTAAAGGTGACGGTAGAGATATTGATCATCGTGATGGTAACCCAAGAAATAATTCTCGAAGAAATTTAAGAGTTATGTCTAGAAGTAGAAACAGAGCTAAGCACTAATGGACCCAAGATTAAAAGATTTTAAAAATTTTTTGTATCTAACATGGAACCATCTTAATTTACCTGAACCCACACCTATTCAATATGATATTGCGGACTTCTTACAACATGGTCCTAAAAGATTAGTTATTGAAGCCTTTCGTGGTGTAGGTAAATCATGGATTACATCTGCTTTTGTGTGTCATCAATTATTATTAGATCCACAAAAGAATATATTAGTTGTTTCAGCATCTAAAAGTAGATCTGATGATTTCTCGACATTTACACAAAGACTTATAAGTGAAATGGACATATTAGAACATTTACAACCGAGAAATGATCAAAGACACTCTAAAATTAGTTTCGATGTAGGACCTGCAAGAGCATCTCATGCTCCTTCAGTTAAATCATTAGGTGTTACATCACAATTAACAGGATCACGTGCTGATCTTATTGTAGCTGATGACGTAGAATCAGCAAATAATAGTCAAACACAATTAATGAGAGACAGATTAAGTGAAACTGTAAAAGAATTTGATGCAATTATAAAACCAGAAGTAGGTAGAATTGTATTTCTAGGAACACCACAAACAGAATTTAGTTTATATAATAACTTAGAAGAACGTGGCTTTAAAACACGTATATGGCCAGCTAGACTTCCTAATGATCAGCAAAGAACTAGTTACGGAAACAAGTTATCTCCTAAGTTAATAAAGACAAAAGGTAAACCAGGCGATCCAGTAGACGCAAAACGTTTTGATGAGACAGATTTATTAGAACGTGAAGCATCTTATGGTCGTTCAGGCTTTGCATTACAGTTTATGTTGGACACAACTCTATCTGATATGGATAGATACCCACTTAAACTAAATGATCTTATAGTTTTGTCCGGTTCTAGTAGTTGGAAAGAAGCTCCAGTGAAAGTATTATGGGCAAGTGGACAAGATAATATTAAAAGTTTAGATCCCGATATTCCTAACGTAGGCTTAAAAGGAGATTACTATACATCTCCAATGCATGTGAGTGATGAATATAAGGAATTCGAAGGATCTGTGCTTGCCATCGACCCAAGTGGACGCGGTGCTGACAAAACGGCATATACAGTAGTTAAAATGCTACACGGATGCTTATATATTACAGACTTCGGCGCCCTCGATGGCGGGTATGATGAGGTTACACTCAAAAGAATTGTATCTGCAGCTAAAAAACAAAATGTAAATCAAATAGTTGTAGAGAGTAACTTTGGAGATGGTATGTTTCTTCAGATATTGCAACCAGTATTACAAAAGTATTATCCTTGTAGTGTAGAAGAAGTAAGACATAATGTTCAAAAAGAAAAAAGAATTATAGATACATTGGAACCAGTCATGAATCAACACAGACTTATTGTTGATGACAAACTAATACGTAATGATTTTAATAACCACGAACAAGATCATAGATTATTCTTTCAGATGTCTAGATTGACACGTGACAAAGGGTCATTGAGACATGATGACTTATTAGATTGTTTAAGTATGGCTGTAAACTATTGGACAACAGTAATGGATGTAGATCAAGATCAAGCTGGAGTCGAACATAGAGAATCAATGTTACAAAAAGATTTAGACAGATTCATGGAGAATGCCACAGGTAGACCTCAACGTCGCGCAAATTGGATAGGTTAGGCCTCACCAGAGCGCGTGTGGTAGCCTTTTATCTAGTCATGAGTATGTTTATATACTAGGAAATTGGTACACGTATCGGTATGGCCCTTGTGTATGTCATGGATAGTAACAACGAGATAGATTAATTGGAGCCTCTATTAGAGAAGAGCTCTTATGGTCTCTCTCCCAATAGGAGTTCTTCGCAACATTATGAAATATCCAAAAGTCACTAAGCAGATCTTGAAGGCTGATTATGTACAAATAACATGGTCAGACATCAACAGCGACTCTTCTTGGAAGACACTCAAGGACGCAATGAACAGTAAGGTAACAATATGTATCAGTACTGGTTGGTTGATTAGACAGGACAAAGACGTACATGTCATTGTGGCTGATGTTAACTTTAATGACGATGGGACACTTGGAGACGTTGGGAACATAACAACAATGCCTAGTTCTAATGTACTTAAGGTTACAAAGGTTCCTAATGTTTAGTCCAATGTTTGGGTAGAAAAATCTAAGAGGCCTTATGATATATATCGCCGCGAGGGTCCCCCTCCGCGATTTATGGGCACTGTGTCACTGATTATGTCACGCGTCGGTCCACAAATCAAACAAATCAATAACAATCAACAGATGATTTATCTCTTTTGTTGGATATTGTGACACACAGTCGCGCGCCTCGTTTGTTTTTGCTCTTATGTTTTTGTGTGGGCACTTTGGTTTTTTTGTGATTATATTTTATTTATATAATT
>Ga0208134_1000172_pt1 | contig 40207 bp, 42 predicted proteins | sample VirMetDEL_Mar_31_FD_184515 | JGI IMG/M metagenome (GOLD analysis project Ga0208134, IMG submission 184515) | Aqueous microbial communities from the Delaware River and Bay under freshwater to marine salinity gradient to study organic matter... | ecosystem: Environmental > Aquatic > Marine >...
TCAGGTGTAAGGATGATACCCAAGAGGAGACAAGAGTTGTATCCCAACAGATCAGTGAAGTTATGCTTTCCCTCTTCCCTAATTCTTGGCAGTCTCTTTTGGGGTTGACACAGGTGGGCATACGTGAAATGACAGATGATGAAAGACAAAGAGGAAAGGAGAGGAGTAAAACGAATGGCAGAAGGTGACACACCACATTTAGCTTGTCCCTTTGAGGACTGTGGGTCAAGTGATGCATTTAATTGGAACGATGAAGGGTACGGCTACTGCCACAGTTGTGGTACTTCCTACCCCAGTTCTAAGTCCACATTTGATTGGGCTAAGGATCAATATCCAGCGAAGCAAAGGATAAACATAATGGACGTAAATGTAAAGTCTGGAACCTACGAGGGCATACGGGGCATCAAGCCTGATGTGTGTCAACTCTATGGTATTCAGATACAGTTGGGTGAGGATGGGCAACCTGTTAGGTATGCCTACAAGTATCCACACACAACCAAGTATAGGGCTTTCAATGATAAGTCTAAGACCTGGGTGAAGGACACAGGCTTAGGTATGGTTCACCTGTTTGGCCCTGAGTTTAATGCGGGTACAAGCAAGCGTCTGTACCTTACTGAGGGTGAGTTTGATGCAGCAAGTCTATATGAAATACTTGGTGAGAAGTTTCCCGTCAAGTCACTGCCCAGCGCATCTATTGGTGAGAAGTTCTTACAGAAGAACATAGACTACCTTAAGTCTTTTGAGACAATCATCTATGCAGGTGAGCTAGATGATGCAGGTAGACGTGCTGCTGACAAGTTATACTCAGTTCTGCCAGATAAATTCTTTTATGTGCCTATGTCCAAGCACAAGGATGCCAATGACTTCCTGACTAAGGGTGACGGTAAAGAACTTATGTGGGCAGCTATGAAGCCACAGAAGTATTCACCTGATAACTTCTTTATCACCTGTCAGGATGTAGATGAAGCTATACGTAATGAGAACCCATACTCATACACACCAACAGGTCACTCAGGTCTGGACAGTAAGATCAGGGGTATGGTTAAGGGTGGACTGACCTTCATCAAAGCTCCCAGAGGTACGGGTAAGACTGAGGTGATACGTTACTTTGAGGCTGGCCTACTAAGCACTGATGGTGTTAGGGTAGCACTCCTTCACATGGAAGAAATGAAATCGACTACCTATAGAGCAATGGCGACATATCACCTGGGCTGTAACGTCAGAACAAACGATGATGCTGCAGCAAACAACATCAGCTTAGATGAGGTGATACGTGCAGGGCAGATAGCTGCTGACACAGAGAACAACAGAACCATTGTGTTTGAAATGCGGAGCCACGATGATCCACTCAAGCTACTAGACCACACACGTACTGCAGCCACTGTATTTGGTGCACATTATGTTTTTGTGGATCACGTACAGCGTCTTGCATACCTGTCTAGCAGTGGTGTTGATGGTGCTACCAGTACACTCACAACACTGGGTGCACGTATGGCACAACTAGCCAAGGAGTTGAACATTGGTGTGGTATTTATATCACAGGTTAATGATGATGGTAGGACAAAGTATGCTGCATCCCTTGAAGAAGAAGCAATTATCTGTATAAAGATAGACAGAGATGTAGAATCAGAGGATGAAATATTGCAGAACACTACTAACTTTATCGTGGATAAGAACAGACCTTTTGCTAGGTTGGGTAATGCAGGGGCAGTATACTATGACCCTGAGACAACCATACTTACAGAGGATGTACCCTTCACACAAAAAGATAATGTCGTTAATCTATGATAGTATTTGACATAGAAGCAGATGGTCTACTAGAGGATGCAACTAAGATACATTGTCTTAGCTGTCGTAATCCTAATGGTGGTTCACTTATAAGCACTAGTGACTACAATGCTATGCGTAATATCCTACTCAATGCAAAGGGTTTGATAGGGCATAACATAATTCGATACGATATACCTTTGTTGGAAAAAATTCTTGATATAAAGATTAAGGCTCAGTTGTTTGATACCCTGCCTATGTCTTGGGTGATCAACTACAACAGATCACGGCATGGTCTTGACACCTTTGGTGAAGACTTTGGTATACCTAAACCAGTCATTACTGATTGGCACAACTTAACTACAGAGGAGTACATACATCGTTGCCAAGAAGATGTGAAGATTAACTGTAAACTGTGGCAAGACTTGATCAAACGGTTTATGTTTATCTATAAAGACAAGACAGAACTCAATCGTTTCTTTCGTTACCTTCAATTTAAAATGGACTGTGCTAAAGAAGCAGAGCACCAAGGTTGGAAGTTAGATGTACAAAAAGCAAAAGACCTAGTGCAACAGCTTACTGACTTACAAGATCATAAGACACAAGAGTTGGTAGACGTTATGCCAATGCGAAAGATTATGGCAGTCAAAAGCAAACCAAAGTCCTGCTATAAGAAAGATGGATCACTCTCTTCCCAAGGAAAGAAGTGGGCTGACCTACTAGCTGGTGAAGGGCTACCCCATGACTATGAGGGTGAGGTAACAGTTGTCAAAGGTGTTGAGGCAGCTAACCCTATGTCATCTGATCAGGTTAAGGACTGGTTGTTTGGTCTTGGCTGGAAGCCCTGCACATTCAAGTATGTTGGGGAACGTAAGATACCACAAGTCAGAGTGTATGGTGAGCTTACTAAGTCTGTTAAGATATTGATGGATGATAACAAACAGGTACAAGTTCTTGATGGACTAACTGTCCTACAACACAGGCTAGGTATACTCAAGGGTTTCTTGGAGTGTCAACGTGATGGGTATGTCAAGGCAGAGATTGCTGGCCTGACTAACACACTACGCTTCAAACATCAGAAGCCTCTGGTTAATCTTCCAGGTGTAGATAAGCCTTGGGGTATGGAGATACGTGGCTGCTTGACTGCACCTGATGGTTACCTTCTCTGTGGTGCAGACATGACCTCACTAGAGGACACAACCAAACGCCACTATATGCACTCATACGATCCTGACTATGTGGCAGAAATGTCACAGCCTGGTTTTGATCCCCATTTAGACTTGGCAAGACATGCTGGATATGCTACTCAAGAGGAGATAGATAAGTACAATAGGGGTGAAATGCCAAAGCTAAAAGAACTACGTAAGAACTTCAAGGTGGTAAACTACTCTGCTACCTATGGCATTGGTGCGCCTAAGTTATCTCGTGAAACAGATATGTCTGAGAAGCAAGCTAAGGATTTACTAGATGCTTATTGGAACCGTAACTGGTCTGTCAAGAAGTTCTGTGAAGATCAAGAACCAAGGAAGATAAACCAAGATATGTGGATACAGAACCCAGTCAGTAAGTTCTGGCACAGTCTACGGTTTAAGAAGGATGCTTTCTCTACTATCAACCAGAGCACAGGTGCTTACTGTTTTGATAGGTGGGTTGCACTGTACCGATCAAAGAGGTCAAACATTATAGGTCAGTTCCACGATGAAAGCATTAATGTTATTAAGAAAGGTGAGGAGAATGAACACACATCAGCCCTACAGTGGGCAATAGAAAAACTTAACGAACAACTAAGATTAAATGTTGACTTAGGTATTGACATACAGTATGGTCAAACCTATGCAGATGTACACTAAAGGAGAGATACATGGCTACTAGAATGATTACAGTACACGGCATTGCTGAATGGGCAAAAGTCTTTGAACAGAACCGTGACCTCACAGGTTGGAAACCTACTGAACAAGCAGAGGGCAGCTACGAGAAGTACAATGGTGCAAGCACTATTGATATGATACTTGATGATGAAAACATTAACAAGCTCATACAAGCTAAGTGTGGTAAAGAACCCAAGCCTGACCTAGAAGGTCGAGGTCTTAAGGTTAAGTTTGATAGGAAGTTTAACAGTGGTTATGATTGGAGTAGTGGATCACCTTCTGTTACTAAAGCTGATGGTAGCTTATGGGATTATAATGTTGATGGGCCAATAGGTAATGGCTCTATGGTAGAGACTACGGTAGCTGTCTATGACTTACCTAAGTATGGTAACACAGGTACACGGTTAGAGTCTGTAAAGGTCATAGATCACTTGCCATACGTAGGCCAACAGGTAGACAGTCCACCCCCAGCTACAACAAAATCTGAACCAACACTGGAAGAAGCTGAAGTCTTATTTTAAGTGCAACTGGGGTGGGTCTGGTACTCACCCCTCATTAAGGATGAACATGATAAACATAAGCACAGATATGTCTAACAATGAGTATCACTCAAAGGGTGGTATATCTTCAAGCGCAGTTAAGTCTGTATTTAAAAAATCTTTAGCACACTGGAAGGGTCAGAAGATTAACCCTAACAATCCAGCCTTTGCTATGGGTACAGCAGTACATGCCAATCTGTTAGAGAAACAGCGTAACCTAGTTGTTAAGGGTCCAAAGACTAAGACAAGTGTGGCCTTTAAAGATATGAAGGAGAACCTTAAAGAAGATCAGGTCTTACTGACTGAGGTGGAGTTTAATGTAGCCAACTGTATCACCAAGGGTGCACTAGCTAACCCTGTGTGCGCTGCTGCACTAAATCATAAGAACAGGGTTAATGAGATTAGTATCTTCGCAGAAGACCCTATCTCAGGACTAACACTAAAGACTAGACCAGACCTAATGATTGAGTCTGAGAACACAGTGTACGATGTAAAGACTACACAGGACGCAAGCCCCAGAGGTTTTCTAAATGAGTGTGTGAAGTATGGTTACTTCTTACAAGGTGCTCATTATGTTTACACCTGTCAGTTAGCTGGCTATGATGTAACTGAGTTCTCATTCATTAGTTGTGAGAAGTCAGCCCCCTTTATTTCTCACATGCATGTCATGGGTCCAGAGATAATGGAGTGGGCTACTGAAAAGCTACATAAAACATTAGCTGTCATTGCACAAGCAGAGAGTACAGTAGACTATGGCACTGGTTGGGGTGACTTTACCCTCATTGAAAAACCTGCTTGGTTATGACTAAGAGTGCTAAACAAAAAGGTAGACTTGGACAACAGGAGATAAGGGATAAGTTACTAGAGACATTCCCTGAGTTTGAACCTGATGATATCAAGTCTACTATCATGGGAGATAGTGGGGCAGACATACAGCTATCACCTGCAGCCAGGAAAAAGATACCCCTTTCGATTGAGGTTAAGAGAAGGAAGTCAGAGCTAAAAACAGTCTATGGTTTTATGGAGCAAGCATCTAACCACAACAACAATGAGCCTGTCGTATTCTTTAGGTCAGATAGAAAACCTTGGGTAGTTATGGTAGGTTTAGATCACTACATGGAGCTACTAAGGAGTTGGAAGAGTGGTAATTAAAGTCTGGGATATAACAGAAGGACCAATCTCTGTCGATGAAATGCCTGACGATGAAGACTTCCCTGACGGTGCTGAGTTCTTTATTGTTTGTAAGGTAGAGGTTGATGGTGAAATAGAGCACTTTAATTTTTGGTTTGAAGATTTAGATGATATTTGTCAGTGGCAAAAATACTTCTCTAAAAATATAGAACCTCTAGTTATAGACGGAGAGGTTGACTAATGAGTAAAGAAAGGTATAACTAGGTGTTTCTGAATGTCTTATGAAATAAGAATAATAATCCAAGTGGACAAGTCGGCTAACTTTTTAGAGGTATCAGGTAACAACTGCAATGTAGTTAAAGAGTTGATAGAGCTTGCTCTGTATGATATAGATGATATAGCCCTAACTGAATGTGAGGTAATAAAACATGACTAATATAACACTAGACGATAAACAGTATAAACGTGAAGACTTAACAGATGAACAGAATGGTATAGTAGACGTGCTTAATAATGGTACAAGCACAATAGCTTTACTGGACCATATGACACAGTGTGTTAATGCTGTTCAAAAAGCAAAGTCTGCAGAACTAAAACAATTACTAGAGGGTGGCAATGATAAACCAAACTGATATAGAAGCCTTTGCTTTCTATAACAAAGCAAACTTAACTCTTACTGAGTATCAAAATGCATCAGCTAGTACAGCTATTTATCCTGCCTCTGTACAGATACTCTACCCTACGCTAGGACTTGCTGGTGAAGCAGGTGAGGTAGCAAACAAGGTAAAGAAGATTGTAAGGGATGGTAAGCTAAACAAGGAAGATATAGGCAGTGAGTTAGGAGATTGTCTGTGGTACATTGCTGCAATCTGTAGGGACTTAGGTTTAAACATGGGTGACGTAGCAGCAGATAATTTAGCTAAGTTAAAGAAACGTAAAGAAAATAATACATTACATGGGAGTGGTGACAACAGATGAATAATTTATTACCAACAGACTACCAATCTTTTATTCACACCTCACGTTATGCTAGGTGGTTAGAAGAGGAAGGACGTAGAGAAAGCTGGACTGAGACAGTATCACGCTACATAACTAATGTAGTAGCACCCCATGTGGATGCAGCAACATCCTCAAGTATTGAGCAAGCTATACTGGGCCTAGAAGTTATGCCATCTATGAGGGCTATGATGACTAGTGGCCCTGCCTTAGAGCGTGACAATACTGCTGGCTACAACTGTAGTTATCTACCTGTTGATGACCCTAAGTCCTTTGACGAGGCTATGTTCATCCTCTTGTGTGGCACTGGCGTGGGCTTTAGTGTAGAGAGGCAGTTCATCAGTGATCTCCCAGATGTGCCTGAGTTGTTCCAGAGCGAAACGACTGTTGTCGTCAAGGATAGTAAGGAAGGTTGGGCTAAGGCTTTTAGACAAGTGTTGGCTCTCCTCTGGGCTGGTGAGATACCTCAATGGGATATCTCTCGTGTACGTCCTGCTGGTGCAAGACTTAAAACTTTTGGTGGTAGAGCTAGTGGTCCTGCACCTCTAGTTGATCTATTCAACTTCTCTATAACTATTTTTAAAAATGCACAAGGGCGTAAGCTATCTTCTATTGAATGTCACGATCTTATGTGTAAGATAGGTGAAATAGTTGTAGTAGGTGGTGTAAGACGTTCAGCTATGATATCCTTATCTAATCTAAGTGATGACCGTATGCGTCACGCTAAGTCAGGTGCATGGTGGGATAATGATCCTCAACGTGCCTTAGCTAATAACTCTGTGAGTTATACAGAGAAACCAGACTCCATCTCTTTTATGAGAGAGTGGATGTCACTAGTAGAATCAGGAAGTGGTGAACGTGGTATATTCAATAGGCAAGCAAGTAAAAAACAAGCTGAGAAATATGGTAGACGGGATTCTAATTTTGAGTTTGGTACAAATCCTTGCAGCGAAATCATACTTAGGCCATACCAGTTCTGTAATCTTACGGAAGTTGTGGTACGATCCACTGACACGGTTAAAGACTTGGAGCGAAAAGTCAAGCTCGCCACAATACTTGGGACGATCCAAAGCACGTACACAAAGTTCCCATATCTGCGAAAGATGTGGCAGCGAAATACAGAAGAAGAACGACTGCTCGGTGTGTCTCTCACAGGGATAATGGATAACCCTTTGATGACCACTGCTAGTCCAGAACTGGAGAAAACTCTTGAAAAATTACGTAAGCTTTCTGTTACTACTAACGCTAAGTGGGCTGATAATTTGGGTATACCTGCTTCAACAGCTATCACCTGTGTTAAGCCATCAGGGACAGTCTCGCAACTTGTCGACAGTGCCTCTGGGATACATGCAAGACACTCCGATTACTATATTAGAACTGTCAGGGGAGACAACAAAGACCCCTTAACACAGTTTATGAAAGACCAAGGAGTGCCTAGTGAGCCTGATGTAATGAAGCCTGATGCTACTACAGTGTTTAGCTTCCCTGTTAAGTCACCTGACAATGCTATTGTTACTTCTGACCTGTCTGCTGTTGAGCAGCTACAGATTTGGTTAGCTTATCAAAGAGCATGGTGTGAGCATAAGCCAAGCATTACAGTCAACGTGAAGAAAGATGAATGGTTTACAGTAGGTGCTTTTGTCTATGAGCACTTTGATGAAATGAGTGGTGTATCATTCTTACCTTATAACGAACACACCTATCAGCAAGCACCATACCAAGAGGTAGGTAAGAGTGTCTACAACAATCTTTTAAGTTTAATGCCAAAGGCTATTGACTGGAGTAAGCTTTCAGTGTATGAAGAAGAGGACAACACTGCAGGTAGTCAAACCCTAGCCTGTTCTGGTGACGTATGTGAAATCGTAGATATAGGAGCTTAACATGAATACTTACACAAGACCTTTTAGAAAAGAAGTATATGACAGAGTAGATGAACCTTCTAAGCAAGCTCTTATCAAACACTTAGAGGCAGAGGGGCATACAATAATAAACTCAGAGGAAGACTACTACGCAGATGTAACCTCTGAGAAAGATAATGTAATCTATTTTAGTGAGGTAGAACGTAAGGGCCAGTGGGATAATGACTGGCCCCCTCACTGGAGAGAGTTACGTATTCCAGGAAGGAAGAAGAGACTAGTAGAGAAGTATAAAGATCAAGTAGACAACCTAAACTTCTACGTTCTCAACAGACACTATGACAAGGCATGGAAAGTAAACGGTACTCAGATGACAGAGGGAGCACTAAAGAAAGCCTTTGGTCCAAGAATACCAGATGGAGAAACCTTTTACCATATACCATACACTGAAGCAGAACTAATTAAAATAGCATAAGGAGACTACTATGGACAATATAGATACAATAACAATTAATGGAGAAACAACACTTGACCTTGGGGATATATTAAGCTATGATGCAGTTAATAAACCTGCACACTACAATCTAGGGGGTGGTGTTGAGTGTATTGACTATATTAAGCAGGTGCTAACACTAGATGGTTTTATATCATACTGCCAGGGGAATATGATTAAGTATCAACATCGACATGGTTACAAAGGTAATCCTGTTCAAGACATGGAAAAAGCACAGTGGTATCTAAACAAGATGCTAGAAGCAATGAAGGAGAAGCATAGGTGAAACCTTACGAACAAGGTAGAGTAGCTTTCAAGGCTGGTAAACTTGGTAATCCATACCAAGCCCAAACTAAAGATAACAGGGAATGGGAGATGGGCTTTAACAAAGCCTACTTCTTAAACCTTGAGAGAGTTAAGGTATATGAACAGAATAAAAAAAATAAACAGTCTTGAAGAAGAGGCTAAAAAGTATACTCAGAAAAAGATAAAGCCACCGCTAAAAGACAAGCCATTGACATCTCGTAGATATCTAGCTGGTCAAGCGATGGCTGCTTTGATTTCAAGATCCCCCAGTTCTATGCACAAGGCTGATTTAAAACGTGAGGCTTATGACTGGGCTGACTTTATGTTAAACGATGATTAGTCTACCTAGTCTTTTTGTATATATCATCGTAGTTATCTAGGTGGGTTTGAATTTTCATTAGTGTGTTCAACCCATCTTCTTCTTCTAGTAGGTCTTCAAGACTACCCTCTATGTTTAAATTCTCCATAATATTTTTTATTTTATCTTTGTTTTTTCCAGATAAAACCCTAACTAAATTTAAACTTTTAGGTAATCCAGCTTCAATAGTTTCTATAACTTTCTTTTTAACTTCCTCTGTTATATCCCTAAGCATAACTTTTTTATCTTTCATAGGTAATGAGAAATAATTTTTATTTCTATTTAAGTATTTAAAACTTATAGATTCAAATAGTGGGGCTGCTATAGCATCCATTCTATTTTTTATTTCTGGGGGGCCATTAAAACGTATAGCTTTCCAAGTGTCCATATCAGCAGCGTTCATAAGCTCTTCCATAAGAGTAGCATTTTGAACAGTCCTTGTCATTATTTGTTTAGATATATCTGGTATAATATACAGACCTTTAGTTGGGGAAGCTCTTTTTGGTAAGTCATCCCCCACACCAAACTCTGCTGCTATATTATTTATATAACGTAGCATTTGGTTTTGTACCTTCGCACCCTGTCTGTAATCAGGATTCATATTACCATCAGATACCAAACCCCACACCTGATTTATAGGATCAAGGGGTCTTGTCACACCTTGTATAGGCTTAGACAGTACAGGGATAATTATTTTTCCTGCAGCTTCAGGTATTGTATCAGAGTCTAAAACCTCTTGACCCACTTGCCACAAACTTTTTTCAAAGTCTTTTAAATCTCTTAAAGACTGACCACCCAGTTGTTTAGCTAACTCTGTGTATAAATCAGAAGAAACTTTACTACGGTCAAAGTCAAGAGGGTTATTACTATCACCTAAACCTGCGGCCATTATACGAGACAGTACATTTATTGTAGATTCAGGCCAATCAAACTGCGTGTCTTCTATAGAACCATCTCCCCTTTCTCTTTGATTAACTGGTATATTATTTTTAATATCTTCTCTTGCGTAGTGAATACCCACAGCTAAAGCAGTGTAACCTACAGCCATTTTACCAAAAGCTTCTGCCGTTGTTGGATTAGCAAAGTCCACGGGTTTACCAGTAGCTTTTCCATATAAAGACCTTAGTGCGTTAACACCACTCAAATCTCCCATAGTTGCTATTGTGGTATTAAGAAAACTACCAAAGGGAATTACATAACCTAATAGGCTTCTGTTAGTAAACCCCTCAATAGATTTAGCTGCTGATCTAAATGCATTGTTTGCTGGTAACGTAGACCAATTAACTGATGCAGTTTCTCGCATAGTTCTAAACGTAGCTCTTTCCAAAAGTTCCATGAATTTATCGGAAGACATTTCAACAGCAGCCCAGTTCTCTTTATTCTTAGAGAAAAAAACTTCAGGGGTCATACCATACTCACGCATTATACCCATGTTTACATTTGTACCAAAAGCCCAGCGTTTAGTAATTTCATCTTGTAATCTAACCATAGTAATTGTCTGAGCACCTTTAGTTACTCCATCTACAGTTTTCCAAGTTGCCCTTTCTACATCCCCTGCTATTTTTTTAAAACCATCAGGTCCATACACAATTTTATCAAGGTTAAAATCTCCTAGAGCATCTCTATAGCCACCATCACCAGTTACATCTCTGAATAATTTTACTGCCATTTCTGGCTTTAATGCAAGTATCTTGTTTGCATACTCTATTGGTATGTCTGGGGATACAACATCAAAACCCCTACGGATACCACCTAGTACACCACCCTTAGCTCTGGTGTAGTATTTTATTGCTGCATCTGGTTTACCAGCTAACTTGGCAATAGCACTTTGACTTATATCAATAGCTGCGGTTGCAAAGTCTGCTGCTGTATTCAAGCCAATTAAAGCAGTAAAACCTTTTATGTTTGCGCCAGTAGTAGCTAAGTGAGAAGTAATCATTCTCTTATAAATAGATAACCCATACCTATTTCTCATAGGTGCTTCAGGGTCAAAAGCTTTTTTATTTAAACCTACAACCTTTCTCCCTAGTTGAAGCCCAATAATATTAACTGCTTCTCCCTCTACAGAACGGCTTAAGGATTGAATAAGTTGTAGGCTTGATCCAGCGGAAGAAGTCTGTCTAGTAAGATGAGCTTTTAAAGTTTCTGGAGTTGCTTTACTGCCAGGAACTTTACCATCTTTAGTTAAGAAATTTAATTTGTAACCTGTATCACTTTCAAACTTTTTAATTATTTGAGTTACTTTTTTTGGCTGTAAAAATGTAAGTGTCTGTGCTAATACTGCTGTTTGATTTCCATACAATTTTACAAGTGCATCATGCGAAGTGTATCCTGCATCAACAAGTGCTTGACCATAACCCTTTCCACCCTTACCATTACCATTAAATAAGTACATAAAAAAAGAATTTGTTACTTCTGTATCAGTGTATTTTTCACCACTTTTAGATATTATTTTTTTTGACTCATCCTTTAATTTTTCCCAGACTAAAAAGTCTTTAGTTTCCCCCTTGATAAGACCAAAACTTTCATCAACATAATCTAATTTAATATTACCTTTAACTTTGACGTTTAAATTTTCAGCAGCTTTCTCTGGAGTTAACTTTAAAAGACTTTCATCAAAGTCTTTATAAGCGAGAAAGGTTTTTGATAGTGGGCCTTTACGTAACTCTTTCAAAGAAGCACTTGCAGCTACCATTATAGGTATAACAAATAAAGTTCCTACACCTACAAATGCTCCTTGTGTTTTATTGTAGTTTTCGGAAAATGTTTTAGATTCATCTCCTTGAATACCTACGTTAATAAGTTGCATTTGTTGCATTGCATCAGAACCGATAGCAAACAAAGCATCTGCAGTAGCATAAGGTGTAGCTTTAAGTGCTGCCGTACCTATAGCTCTTTTAGCAGAAATTTTTGTAGCACCTTGTTTAATTGCAGTATCAAGTGCAGTGTTCATTAATGCCCTATAACCAAGTACTTTTGCTCCAGTTTTCATTACAATTTGTTGGAAAACCTTGCCAAGACCAAAACTAAGAAGAGTAGTAGGGTCAGCTACTGTAAACCTCGTGTAGTCCACAAGTGCATCTCCCATTTCAGACCAAGAACCTTCACCAGTAAATGCATTATCCATTTGATTAAAGAGTAAATAACCAGAAGCAAGTTTTGCTTTTATATCATCAGAAGCTCTGTAACCGTAAACCATTTCATTAACAGTTGTTGTTGATTGTACTGCAGAAAAAGCACGTTGATAGTTTTGCCAAGTTTCAAATACATCTTCGTCAGACATATTACGATAGTCTTTAGAAAAACCACCCGCTGCTCCACCAAGTGCTCTTGTTACAATCCTCTTTGCTTTTTTTAGCTCGACACTTGGGGCAAACCTAGCCTCAAGACTAGTCCTTACTACTTCCATAAGTTTAGGGCTATTGAGTATATCTTCTTTAATAAGTTTTCTGTTGTTAAAGTCTTCTTGAATTACTTTACGTATATTTATAAAAGAAGAGTTGTCTGGTCCTTGTGGAGCAACTAAAGGTTTTGTTTTTAAAATATCATTTATATTAACAGTTTCATTAATCTTAGGGTTTACAGGTCTTGTGTCAGTAACAGGCGGTAAGATAAACTCTTCAGCAGTTGTTTCTTTAGGCTCTGTAGGTTCAGGCTCAATATCATTATCTCCGACACCCTTTTTTATTAACATCGGATTAATGAGATTTACCCCTAATATATCATTAATATTTACTGTTTCTAGCGTAGCCATTAATTTCCACCTGGTTCTTCTGTAATTGTCAGTAGTGTATCACTATCCTTTAAATAAACTTTGTCACCCACCATAAAAATACCTGCTCTAACTAAACTATCAAAAACTGCTCTGTTTGGAACAATTCTTTCTTGAGCTACTATATTTTGTAAATAGGGATTAAGTTTTTCTGGTTTAAAGGAAGGCTCTAATTCTCTGAGTTTATCAAGGTAAGCACTGCCGTACAAGTTTACAATAGGTAGAAAATTATTATCATCAAGAGATTTATTAGCAGTTTCTATCTGTTGAAGCCTTTGACCAATCCAAGAATTTTCTAACTCTTCAGTGCTTCCTGGTGGTTTTTCTAGGTCAACTAATTGAGCAGACCTTTTTAAAAGTCTACTTTTTTCATCTGTCATTCTAGTCTGTAGAACCTCAGCCCCTCTTTTTTCAAAAGCTGTGTAATCATCTAGTGAAGGTGTTTTAACTTTAGTAAATGGAGATACATAAACATTTCCTGGTGTGGTATTTATTCCTTCTAAGATAGGTATATACATTTCATTTAATTCACGCCCAATAAACTTAGTAATTTTGTCCATGTCTAAAGGTTTAGTTCGAGATTGTTCCGTAACTACTCCAGCCAAAATTTCATTTACAACTTCTGTAGGTAAAGTTAACCCCTCTGCCTTAAATTGTTTTTTAGCGTTTTCTAAAACAGTAAGTAGTTTAGTTGCACCTTCAGGATCACCAGAAGCAATAATAGGAGCTAATATATCTTCTCCTATATTAAAACCTTCAGGGTTTTGTAGTGTTGATATAGCTGTTTGTAAAGAAGGTGCAATCGAATCTTTACCAGAAGAAGACCTAGCAAGACTTCCTGCACTGTAAGATTTAGGACCAGCTAAACTAAGATACAGCTTTTCTCTTTCGTCCTGCCTCTTTTGGGTTAAACGATTAACTTCATCTTGACGGTCAAGTTCTTTGAGAATACCTGCTGAACGTATTTTAAATGCCATGTTACACCCTTGCCATTAAGCCCATAGGAGCAGGAGGCATATCCGTAAGTTCTATCTCTGCCTCTTCTTCCATAGGTTCTTCTTCCATCACATTAATCTCTTCTAACTCAGGGTCACTTTCTTCATCTTTTAACTTTCTGAGCATTTTCTTAGCTCTCATTGTGTCTCTCTCGTATTGAATTGCTACATCCCTATCAGGGTTATCAAAACCTTCATCAAACTCCATACCAACCTTTGTAGCAGCAGCTTTAATATGTTCATGTATTACTGGAGCAATAATAAGACTTACATCAATACTGTGAATACCTTCTATAACAGCACTACGTAGTATACCCTCAACCAAAGTAACTAGGTCAATACCCAACTCTAAGAAATATAAAGCATCTTCCATTGCCTCTGGTTTAGTTAAATTATTTAAGTGTACGTCAAGAGCTTTAATAGGGTCAGTGACCTCTGGTGCTCTTTCATAAGCAGCATTCTTAGGTTCTGTGGTTAAGGACTGTCCTGGTATTGGACCATTAAATACTAAACTCATTATCAATTACCTCTGTAATAATTATTTATACTTGCTACTGTAATATTACCAGTTTTAGAGTCAACCCAACCAGGATTTTTATTTGCAGCCCTGCTTCCTTCTTTATATACAACTGTATTAGGAGAAGAGTTTTTATAAGAAGGTGCTGCTAAAATAAGACCTAAAGTGTGTTTATTTGGATCGAACTTGTTAAATCTTAAATACTTTGCAAACTCTTTTAGTTGTTTTCCAGCACTTAATTTTTCAAAGTTTTCATAGTTAATACCAGAATCTTTTGCTGCAGCTTTACCTACTTGAAAAAGTCCTTTGTAGCCAAGACTGTTTACAGCCCTAGGATTTAAGCTACTCTCTTTAGCTGCAGCTAAAAATATATCATTATCAGTTAAACCAGGAAACTCTTCTTTTAAGTTAGTAAGCTCTGACATAAACTCTGAGTTTTCTTTAAGTTTTTGTATTTTTAATCTAAAAGGTTTTAAAGGACTATTTTCTCCTAAACTAACCTCTTTTGATAATACCTGATTATCTACAACACCAAGTTTAAAAGTTTCATTTGCATCAGTACTTGCAACCTGTGTATTGGTAAAAGCTTCTTGTGTATCATTAAAAGCTTCATTGTACCTTTTCATTAAGTCTTCTTCTAAACCCCCCTGATCATAATATGCTTTTACATTTTGTTCAGGATTAGAAACTTCATCAATAACTTTTTGTGTAGTACCTCTATTTCGACTTACCAAAGAGTTTAACTTTGCTTTATCTCTATTTCTATTAGCACGAGATTGTTCATATGCTGAACCTTCTTCTGCAGCTAATGCTAATTGTTTGTATCTTTGTTCGTACATTTTTTCTACCTCACCTTTAACTAAAAAGACCACCAGGACCACTAAGACTAGGAAATAAGAACCTAGTAAGAAGTTGCGTCTTAGATACATCCTCCGCATATTCTAATGCCTCTTTTGCCGATAGTAATTCTTTATCTGCAATTATTATGCTTAATGCACGGTCTTTAGCAGACTCAGTAGATTGATTAACATTACTCATCAAATCTCTTTCTCTCTGCCATATAGCATCTATGTTCTTACTGGTTAAACCATTAATAGTTTTAGCAAAGTCCATATTACTTTCGTTCTGTGTAGCATTGTTTATTGTAGCAAGGTTCTGTCTCCACTGAGCATTAGCCTGTGCTATAACCAAACCATTCTGTGCATTAAACATATCACGTTGCTGTTGTATGTTAGCATTAAACTCACGTAGTCCATTAATAGCATTGAGGTTAAACTGATCCATTGCGTTAGTCTGCGCAGCATTAAACTGTGAAGTCTGTGTTGATAAGTTTGCAAAGAACTGACTAGTTTGATTAGAACTAGAAGCATTAAACTGCTTGGATGCATTCTCAGCAGCTTGATCAGTAAACAAAGACTGTACATTTTGTTGTGTTTTAAACATAGCAGTTTGTTGTTTGTTTGTCAAGTTAGTCATATCTACTTGTAGGAAGTTTGATGCATTTTGCACAGCAGCCTGTTGGCGGTTGTTTAGGTTCTGCGTGTCCAATCCTGCAAGTGCAGCAGCTTCAGCCATTACCATAGCTTGATTGTTTGATAGATTAGTCAAGCTTAATGTCTGAGCATTACGAGAGTTCTCTAATTGTATTGTCTGATCTGCTGTAAAGTTCATATTAGCAATATCAGATATCTTAGCTGCATTTTGTACACGAGCTTGGAATGCTTGATCAAACTCTTGCCCCATAAAGGCAGCACGTTGTTGAGCTTCAAGCATTCTTTTGGCTTGTCTGTTAGATAAGTTCTGTGCCTCAAAGCTTGCCTGTGTCTGTGCATCAGCCATAGCAATAGGTAGTGCTGCTTCCATAGTGGCCTGTATAATAGCCTGACCAGCCATACTAGAAGCACCTAAGCCTCTTGCAGCCATAGCAGCAGTAGCAGCCCTCATTGAACCTGCAGCCCAGGTAGGGGTTTCTCCACCTTCAAAGTCAGCCATAAGTATTGCTAACTGTCCAGCAACTGTAGCTTTAGCTGTAGGTGTAGCAGTGGATTCTTGTATAGCTTCTGTAAATGCTGCAGCCTTTACTGCATTAGCTGAACCACTAACTAGCTCTGTAAAGTCTCCTGTAATAGGGTCTTTAGTTAGTACTCTTTTGTATTCGTTAGTAGCAGGTTTAAATATATCTTGTGTTGCAGCATCTAAAGCAGTAACAGCACTAGTAGTTTGTTGTTCATCTGTTATGGCAGCAGGTTTATCTCCAGTCTGAGCAGATAGTTTATCTACTTCTGCACTAACACCTGTAGCAGCAGTACTAGCACCATAAGAACCAGGAGTAGCTTGTGTAGGAGAAATTGCTCGTTCTACAGTACCTGCTCTAGCAGCCTCAGCCATAGGAGCTACAGCAGTAGTCATACCTGCAGTTGAGCCAACAAAGTCAGCAGCAGCAGGTTGTATGTAATTTACAGGGGTCTGCATAGGCTGTAGAGTTTGTTGAATAGCATTAACACCCATTGGTCTAATGCTGTCATAATATGGATTAGGATCAGTAGGTATAAAAGTACCAGCATCAGTTGCTATAGGAGTAGTACCATCAGCAGCAGTAGCACCAGGTGCTGCAGCAGGAGTAGGAGCAACAGTAGTTGGAGCATCCCACCTTCCCTGTCCACCTGCTGCTATATATGCTTCTTGTCTTTTTCGATCCTTTGTTGTTGCATTACTTCCACCACCTGTCGTGTAACTTGAACCAGCACTGTTTGCTGCATTAATAGCCCTGTTGTTAATATTTTCTTGTTCAGCTACACTTAAACCACCATTATCAAAACCTTGTACTGTTCCACCTTGATACATCTGCTGTATTGGTTGAGCCATGTTCTTCATAGCTTGCTCATACTTACCCATCTTAGCAGCAGCCCCAGGGTTTGAATTAAGAAAAGCATCTAGGCTATCTTTAGTAGCCTCACCTGTATACCCAAGAAACTTATTAGCTAACCTTAGTTGACCTTGTACATCACCACCCAAAGCATAGCCTGTAAGACCACCCTGAGATAGACCTTCCGCTGGAGCCACTTCAGGGGCTTTAGTAACCCCAGTAACACCAGCTTGACCCTTTGGTATTAATTCATTTGTACCTTTAATGTAATCCTCTTCTGGGTAAAAACCAGCAGGTACAAAAGTTAAAGGTTTACCTTCTCCATCTAAAGATACATAAATAATTTGACCAAATCGATTTTTGTATATTTTCTGTCCACCAAAGCCACCTTGAGATTCCGACACAAGGTTTGCCATTGTAGTACCAGTGTAGTTAGGTCTAGCCTGTATTGTATCAGGTACAGAAGATATTCCTGACTGAAGTACTTGACCACCGTAACTAGGTTTAGGCACTTGAACATTTGTAGTTCCAGGTACAAAATCCATAGAGGAAACTCCTTGAGCACCCCCTTGACCAGCTACAGCATTGTTAGCAGACATAGATCTAACAATAGGATCAGTGCCAGCGTATCCTTTACCAGTAGTATAATTACCTGGTGCTACTGGTTGCGCTGGGCCAAATGTAGCTGCTGCTTGTGTTGTTGCACTAGTAGTTTCACCACCTGGAAAAGTTTGTGTTTTTGGTTTATCAGCAAATAAATTATCCCACTCAAGCATATTATGTCTGCCATCGTCAGCAGTTGCTGTAGTAGCTTTAAATTCTGTTTTGCCTGTTTCAGGGTTAATTATATTACTTCCCCCAGAAGGAACATTACTAACTCCATAGTCTGTTCTAATTACAGCCTTAGTTGAAGCAGGATCTACTCCCTGTTTAGATAATTCAGCAGCTACATATAAAGAGTTAGCAACATTATTATTTACTAATATTTCTCCGTTACCTTCTTCATTTAACTGTGCTTGTAGTTTAGCAGACTGTTGCCATTTATCATTTAGTATCTTTGCAGCAGCATCGTTTGCAGAGTTATTACCGTAGAAATCAGCTTGTTCTCCAGGATTGTAACCTGCAGCTTTTAAGATAGCATCTTTTTTTGTAAATGTCATCGGATCATTGGGGTCTAATCCCAAACTTACATACACAGCATCCATATTTGATGTTAAAACACTAGTGTTTTGTGCTAAGTAAGTAACATCAGCAGCTTCTTGAAGTACATCTGCACTAATTTTAGATAGGTCTACAGTTGCTTGACTAGTACTCTGAGGCATTACTTGAGTACTGCCATCTGAGTCTTGAAAAGTAATAGTTCCATTTTCTTGTATCGTATGTCTGTCACTTCCTGAAATACCATCTAATTCAGCAGCAGAAAGTTGAGATACATTAAGAGCACCGTATGTTAATGCCCCTTCTGTTATTAAATATTTTGTACCTATGTCAGCCATTTTTTATTTACCCTTATCCATTAACTGCTTTATCTAAACCCCAGATCATTAAACTAGAACCTACAGCAAAAAATAATACTGCTGATACCACTGAAATTACCCAGAATAATTTATCTCTTGCTTCAGCTTCTTCTTCTAGTGCTTTCTTCTGCCTAGACCTAGCAGCAGCTTGTTCTTTTACAACCAAGTCCCACATACCTGGCGGTCCATATAGTTGACAACAAGACCTAAGTTCTCTCTGAGCTTCTTTGTGGGCCATCTTTGCCTGTGCTATTGCAAAGCCTTCTTCTTCTGTAGATGTAAGCCTACCTAGTGGACCTTTGTGTCTACCTTGTTCTGCAAGATTTATGTCAGCTTCTAACTTAGCTAGTTTACCAAACTGAGGTAGTAAACTTGAGGCATCTTTTCCTGCTTTTATGGCAGCACTTACAGACCCTGCTATCTTAGTAACTGCACCAGCTAATGCTAATACCTCTATCACGACAGTAATCCTTTTGTTATATAATTACCGCCACCCACATAAGGGATGTCAAGGTAATGGTTGTCTGTTTGCCATCTTTTCTACAGACATACGAATGGCTTTTATGTTCTCATCTATTCTAGCCATAGAGATAGCTTGCCCATGTACTGCGTCTTCCATACGGCCTAGTCTCTGTTGTACCTCTACAATCTTAGAAGCATTAACTTCTATGTCAGAGGTCATTGTACTTACAGTCCAAACAATAGCTGCACCCTGCACAAACAATCCAAAGATTAATGTTAGGGGTACAGACTTACTTAAATGCCAGTTATCATTTGCCATTCTTAACCACCATTCAGTGTGTCTAAGTCATCCCAGATAGCAGTAGCTGCATTTGCTGGTACAAAGTCTATCTCATCTCCGTCACTATTAAGTGTCTTCCAAGTCTGTGTACCATCAACAACACTCACACTTGTAAGGTATGTAGTTAAATCATTCTTACTTCCTATCTCAGCAATAGCTTCTGATATGTCTGCACCATCGTCAGCTATACCTATCATAATCCAATCTTGAGGACTTGCTGTATCAGGATCAGCTACAGCATACATACCACCAGTACCTTGAGGTACACCAAACTTTAACCATGTAGGTATTGTACCTTCAGAGGTCAACCTATATTTTACTACTTTATACGCCATCTGTTTTATCCTCTATCTGTGGTGTGTTAGCTAATGATGTAGGGTCAAATACGTCAAACCCTCTACTGTTAGCAAATGCTGCTGGACATCCTGCCCACTTATCTGCACATCCCTCAAGCCACTGTACTGTATGCTCATGCTCTGGGGCTTTGCCTTGTTGTACTAATTCGTTTTCCCAGTTAAGGTATGACATTACTTCTAGTTGAGCTTGGGCTGCATTGATACCTAAGTCAAATAAGTAGATCATGTTACCTTCGTCAATGATACCCTGTCGTGGTCTTGCACTGTTTAATGCTTGCTTCATACAAGTCATAATGTGGTAACGTGCTTCTTCTAGTTCGTAGTCTTCCTCAGTAAGTTCTGTCTTACCTATCTTCTTCATCAGGTTATCGTACTGATTAGTAAAGAAGTTCATCTTGCGTACAGCACCTTGGACTGCGTTGCGTGTACCTTCTAAGTGACCCTGTAGCTCCAGTATCTTTATCTCTAGTAGCTCACGGTCTAAGTCATCTGTACAAACTTTAAGTTCAGCTTCTCTTTTCTTAAGCTTATTCTCTTTCTTGCGTAGCCCTATGTAAGCTTCCTGTAGTGCTGATCGTGTCTTGTCTATTTCAGCTAGTGTATGTTTAATGCTACGTATGGGTGTAATAGCTGTTACGTCTAGTGTAACTCCCATAAACTGACTGTGTGACTTGTGGAAGTTGCTGGTGGCCTGTGTAACTGCTGGCATCTTCTCAGCAATGTTATTAAGCATAGACTTATACTCAGGGGCAGCAGTAGGTAGTGCTTCGTTTAGTGTAGTTGTGATAGCTAATTCTGTGTTAGACAATGAGTAACTCCTTCTTATTGTTCTTATGAGTTATATCATATCTTGTTAAAGATTGCAAGTGCTTATGCAGCTATACCACCGTGTGAACCTGAACAACCTGCTCCATTTAGTGTTACTGCAGATAAGTCACCAAAATCTGATGCATTACCTGCACTAGCTATAGTAACATAATCCATAGTTGCAATGGTCGCATTGCCAGACGAAGAACTACCTCCTGCAAAGATACCACGTAAATTACTGCAAACTGATAACATATTATGTTTAGCTTCAGTCAAATTACCAAAGTCTGTAACATTACCTGTATTAGCTATAGTAACATACTCTATAGTATCAGAGTAAGTAGATGTATAACCCAATGCAAAAAGACCTCTTGTATTAGAAGCACACCCAGAGCTATTATTACTAGTTGCTGATAAATCACCAAAGTCTGTAGCATTACCTGTTGATCCTATAGTTATGTAATCTATAATATTTTTGTTTCCACTATTATAGCCACCTGCAAAAAGACCTCTTGTTGTACTTGCACAACCTGCTAGGGAAAACCTACCAAGACTTAGATTACCAAAGTCAGTAGCATTTCCAGTAGATGCTATAGTGACGTAGTCCATAACGTCTGAATTAACAGAAGCATCTGTATCCCCTAAAGCCATGACACCTCTTACGTTATTACTTAAACTTGTTCCAAATCGAGAAACTGTGGACTGATCACCAAAGTCAGTAGCATTACCTGTTGAAGCTATAGTGACAAAATCTATTGTGTCTAATCTATCATCTGTTTGACCACCATTAAACATACCTCTTGTAGAAGATCCAAAAGCACTTAATCTCCAAGTGGATACAGTTCTATCACCAAAGTCTGTAGAATTACCTGTAGTGGCAATGACAATAAAATCTATTACATTTGTGTAGGAGCCACCAGTTGCACCAACGCCAGCTATTAATCCTGATGGCGCAGCATTAGCTGCATTAGGCCAGTTACCACCCCTAGTGTAGTCATAGGCATCTTGTAAGTTCCACACACCAGAAGCTGCACTATTTACAACTTTACCAGCAGGTTCTACTTTTGTTGCGGAGATTATGTTGCCTGTCATTTGTTTGTACGACATTATGCAATACCTCCGTGTGCATTAGAGCAAGCACTTGATCCAAACACTGCTATAGTTAAATCACCAAAGTCTGTAGAATTACCAGTAGTAGCTATAGTTACTCCTTGAATAACATTTATTGCATTACTTCCATCATCTACACTTCCACCTAATAATAATGCTGTAACTGGACTTGCACAACTTGAATTAAAAGCATTAACTGCAAGTAGATCACCAAAGTCAGAAGCATTACCAGTAGAGGCTATTGTAATATATTGAATTACATTTTGACTATTACTGCCATCAAATCCTCCAAAATATAAACCTCTTATAGAGTTTGAAGATGCTCGTGTGTGGTCTTGACCAGCTAAAAGATTTCCAAAGTCTGTTACATTACCTGTAGAACCTGTAGTTACATATTCTATTGTATCCATATAAGTACTACCTGACTGACCGCCAAGAAAAATAGTTCTAGTAGTACCACTAAGTGCTGCTAATGCATGTCTTGCTGAACTTAAGTCTCCAAAATCAGTGCCATTACCAGTGTTAGCTATTGTAACATATTCTATAACATCTTGTTGTGTACTGCCGACTAGACCACCAGCTATAAGACCTCTTGTATTATTGCCAGCACCAGCCAATGATGATTTTGCTGCACTTAAATTACCAAAGTCTGTAGCATTACCAGCAGAGGCTATTGTAACATAATCTATTACATTTATTTGACTACCTGTAGTACCACCAGCATTGATGCCTCTAGTAGAAGAACTAACAGCCGCACTATAATATACTCCTTGAGTTAAGTCTCCAAAGTCAGTAGCGTTAGTTCCAGAAACAAAACTTATCTGTTGTATTACATTTAAATAAGCACCAGCGGTTGTTAATCCACCAAAATGCAAACCTATAGTAGCGTCAGGTATAATAGGCCAATCTGCTGCATACTGATATTGTGTTGAGAGGCTCCACACGCCATTAAAGTTGGGCATTATGCTGCTATGCCTCCGTGTTTTGAAGAGATAGATGTTGGTTTTGCCTTAGCAACAATACTTAGATCACCAAAGTCAGCAGCATTACCTGTACTGGCTATAGTTATTTTATCCATGCTTTTACTATCTGTACTAGCCCCACCATTAAATATACCTAAAATATGATTAGATGTAGCTCCAGTTCCATAGCATGTTTTTGTTAGGTCACCAAAGTCTGTAGTATTACCTGTATTAGCTATAGTAATATAATCTAAAGCATTACTTGATGCATTAGCCCTGTAACCATGACATACTAATCTTACATTACTTGCACAAGCTGAACCAAATCTTAAAGTAGCAGCGTGATCCCCAAAGTCTGTAGTATTACCTACAGACGCTATAGTAATATATTCTATTACGTTAATAGCACTTCCAGTATCACCACCAATAAAAACCCCTCTTGTTGTAGAAGCAGCAGCAGCTACATCAGCTTTTGCTGCACTCAAGTCACCAAAGTCTGTAGCATTACCTGTATTAGCTATTGTTACATAATCTATTACATTTGACTTTGTAGACTTGTTTGCGTTAGTAGCCCCACCACCAAATATAGCTCTGGTATTATTTGATAAACCATCTCCATAAGTCCTTGATACAGACATATCTCCAAAGTCAGTAGCATTACCAGTAGAAAGTATAGTGACGTAATCTATAACATTGTACATTGATCCACTGTACGCAAAACTACCACTACTAAAAATACCTCTAGTAGTTGATGCACCACCACCTGTTCCCTCTCTAGATTGAGTTAAGTCTCCAAAATCTGAGGAATCACCTGAAGTTCCCATATCAACATATTCTAGTGTTTGATTAGCAGGTGAAGAACCAGTAGTAGTTACATGTATTATAGCCCTTGGAGTAGGTAATACAGGTGTAAAACTAGCACTAGCACCACTAGGTGCAGATGTACCATAAGCATTAATAGCCCATACTTTTGCAGTAGCTGCAGTATCATTAGTAAGACTACTTACAACAATAGGTGAAGACGTACCTGTATTAGAACCTGCACTGTAGGCTGTATCATCTGTACTAACCTGTACTACAAAACCTGTAATAGCAGACGTACCTACATCACTAGGAGCAGTAAATGCCACACTAACCTGTGCGTTACCAGCCGTAGGTGTAACACCTGTGGGTGGATCAGGTGCATCTAATCCATCTTGACCTATAAAGCCACCATTTCTTCTAGCCATTAGTCGTTGCCCCTATTAAGCATCATCCATTAGTTCAAAACTACATAAGTATGTTAGGTCACTAGCTGCAGAAGCTGTAACTGCAAGTAAGTCTGTTTCATCTAAGTAGAAGCCATTGTCTTTACCTACAACAACTAGTGTTGAGTCAGCAGGTACAGATACTGTCTTGGCTATAGCTACATAGTTTGAACCATTGTCTACACTTACTTCAACTGTAACATCAGCAGCATTAGTACCGTCAATGTTTGCAATAAGTAGTGTGTTTACTTTAGCAACTTTGTCAGCAGCAACATCAATAATAGCTGCCCTGCTTGTTGTTATCGCACCAGCAACTGTCGTAGGTGTAATGCTTGATACATTAATTAGATTAATTACGGTCATTTATTTCTTCCTTTATCCGAATACGATTGCCATTGCTATAGCAAAACCTTTAGTAGCTGAACTACCACTAGCATAAGTTTTTATATCTGTTGCTGGAATAGTCTTCATTGTTCCACCATCATTAACTACAAAACCATCAGCATCTGCTACTGTTATTGAACTACCAACAGAAGTACCACCATCTAGTAAATTTAACTCTGCAGTAGTGGCAGTTACTCCATCAAGTATGTTTAGTTCTGCTGCAGTAGATGTTACATTAGTACCACCAATGTCTAGTGTTGTCAAGGATACTTCACCCGCAACAGTAACTAAACCATCAGCTAATGTAATAAGGTCTGTGTCATCTGTGTGACCAATAGTTGTACCGTTAATAAGAACATTATCAATGTCTAACGAACCACCAGATATAAGACCTGTAGTAGTAATAGCAGAAGCACCTGTATCAATAGTGCCAAACCCAGATGTAATACTACCAGAATCTAATGCCCCTACCGTAGTAGCTGCAGTAGTTATAAGGTTAGGCATTGCAGTTATTTCATCATCAAAGTATGCAGCAAGGTCTGTTACAGCTACTTGAACCATAGTGCCGTTGTCATTCATAACAACACGGTCTGCATCTGCTACTGTAGTTGAGGTGGCAGAAGTACCCCCATCTATTATATTTATTTCCGCAGCAGTGCTAGTAACACCATCTAAAATGTTTAATTCAGCCGTAGTAGCTGTAACACCGTCAAGAAGGTTTAACTCTGTGGCTGTTGAGGTAACTGCTACATCTTCATTAATCTTAGGAGATGTTAAAGTTTTGTTAGTTATTGTAGCAGTCGAGACTGTTGACAGTAATGTTCCATTGCCTCCATCTGGTAATAGAAGTGTATTTGTAGCTCCTTGAGAGTGTGGAGCACCTTGTAGTGTTTGTGCGTGGGCATTAGAGCTTTCACAGTAGAATAAAATCTGAGAAGCTGTACCACTATTTTTAAGATCAATTTTACCTGTATCAATACCAACAGTACCATCAATCATAACAACCCCAGAACCTTTAGGAGTTAAATTAAGATTAATGTTTGTATCACCACCAGTAGAAGATATAATAGGACCATTACCAGTAGCTGCATTTGTTACATCAATTTGATTTACTGCAGAGCTTGTAGTTTGAAAGATAATTTGTTCATTACCATTTTCATCACCAATAAAATGTGCATCATCAATTAGTATATTATTAGAGTTAGTATCTAGGTTTCCACCTAGTTGTGGTGATGTGTCTTCTACTATGTTAGCTAAGTCTCCACTTGAACCAGTACCAGCAATAATAGCACTTCTACTAATTTTTTTAAGGCCACCACCAGAAGTGTCTATAGCTATAAATACATCATCATTAGCAGCGGTTGATATTTCTGATAGATCACCTACTACAGTGGGATTAAAGTTTGTACCATCGGCAATAAGTAAAGCACCAGCAGTATTAGTAGCCATTGTAAGGTCATCACCACCAATAGTAAGATCACCTGCTAGTGTGAGATTTCGTATACCTGTATAATCTTTGTTTGCATCTAATACAACTGCTTTAGAAGCAATAGCAGTACCAATAGCAGTGCTACCTAAGTCAAGAGCATTAAGTTCACCTACAACTGCAGTAACACCATCTAAAGTATTTATCTCTGCAGCAGTAGCTGTTACACCATCAAGAATATTAAGTTCTGCAGTAGTAACAGTAGCACCATCAAGTATTTCTAATTCTGCTTCTGCTATATTTGCACTGCCAATTATTACGTTACCAGAAAAAGTTACAGACTGATCTGCATTTACTGTAAAGGCAGTAGACCCACCAGTTGCAACTGTAATAACATCTGAGCCACTAAATGTAATACTTGTATTAGTATCTGAATCACCAGAAATACTATCCAGTTGAATATTACCAGCATTAGTAAAGTTAGCATCACTAAGATCAAATGTACCTGTAACATCTAAGTTACCACCCACAGATAGGTTGCCTGATATATCAACAAGGCCATTAATATCTACAGTAGTAGCAGCAATTTGTATTTCTGTGTCTGCAACAATATCAAGCTGACCGTCAGCACTAGAGTTAATATAAATAGCAGTATCACGAAATTGTAACTTTTCTGTAGTAGCAATAAGTATGTCATCAGAGAACTCAAAGTAGTCCTCATCTTCCATCCACTTTAATACACCATCATTACTTTCACCATCAAAGGTAATTGTAATATCTGTACCTGATGTACCAGCACCAAATGTTAATCCATGTCCAGCTAACGTACTAATAGGTCCACCTTCACCTGTAGTACCGTCATGTGTGTGACCTGTATTAGCAGCAAAGGCAGCTAAAAGTTGATCAAATTCATTGTTAGTATTAGATGCTTGAATTATATCACCATCTGTATACGTAGATTGTCTTGTGTATGTCGCTCCCATTAGCGTCTAGCTCCTAATTGATATTCTAACTGAAAACCTTTAAGTGAGTATGGTGCAGTTTCTCCACCATCATCTACTTTTAATGCAACAGTAAATCCTGATCCTTCTACAGATTGTCTTAGTAAAGGTTGTGTACCACCACCATAAACAAACTGAGTAGTAGAGGAAGAGGTACTATAAGTAGCAGTACCATATTGTGCAGCAATCTTAGATGTATCTAAAGCATATGCGGCAGGTCTTGATGAATCAACACTTTCATTATCATACCTTAAAAATAAATCTGCATCAATAGCAGCTTCTGGTTTAAAGTTAAGAATAACTTTTTGCATATGTTTTCTTATACCAGAATCACCAAAACTTAAATCAGGACTTCTATATCTTCCAAAGATAACTGTATCATCAAAAGTATTGCCTTTTTCTTGTCTGTGTATAAAACCATCAAATGAACCATGCAGTACAACTACATCTCCTGAATCAATAAAAGTATCAGTACAGGAAGGTCTTATGCCAAGTATTTCAGAAAACTCATACTTATCTCCCCTCATAACACAGACAATACCTCTTGTTAGATTGTCTGCAACTGTATCTTTTGTGAAAAATATTCTATACTGTGTTTTATCAGGTATCACAACACTTTCAAAAAGAGAAGAGTCTCTTATGTTTTTATCAAATAAAGACTGTACATTTTTAGATATTGTACCAAGCTCAACGTCACCAATCCTTGAAGTACCAGCTACAGTTCTTAATCCATCAGGACCAAGAAAGATCAAGTCACCTGCAAATTCCTGTATGGTGTCACCATTAATGCAACCAATGTTTCTTGTTACAGGTTCAACTGCAAAGTTTGATAGAGATGATCCTGTAAGTTTAAATATCCTATTTGCACAAAATATAAATAGATTACTACGGAAAACTTTTAGTCCAACAATAGTATCATCTACTTTAATACTACCTGCACCATCACCTGATTCAAAACCATCTTCATCAAAAGGTTCACTAAATACTACTTCTTGTGGTGTAGTAGACTTACCTGCATAAAACATATGGTTTCTATACGCAACTACAAACTTAGAGCCAGATACAGAACTTTCACTTACATCTGCAGCAGTTAAAGATGTATTAAATATAACAGGCGCATTAGCACCATCTACAAATATTATCTTATCGTTACCATCAAAGTTATATCTTTCAAAAGAATACTTAGATGCACTAGTTCTACTTGAATCTATTTCTGTCCAACTAGAGGGAGACACCACAGTATTAAAAAGATGAGTAGCTGCAGTAGTGCTGGATGTTGCCCTTGTTACACCTGTAAATGTAGTACTTGTAACACCAGTATAGGTAAACAGTTCTGACCCAATTTGTATTGTACCACTAGAAGCAAACCCTGCAGTAGAGTCTACTGTAATTGTACCAGAGCCTGTCATACCAGTAGTAGAAGTTATTGTTAAACTTAACTCAGTAGATGCAGAAGAAAATATCTTTTGACCCCTAGCTGCTAATACTTTATCTGCAAAGTTAGCAACCATTAAAACCTTTTCACTAGAGCTAGAGGTTTGTGGAACTATAGGATAAACAAATTTACGAAAGCCATTAACCCTTCTGTAACCACCCTCAAGGTCAGGCTCAAAGTTTTCTAAAACTAAAGCTTCACCAGGTTGCATAAGAAAAGTGGACCTGTTTAAAACTAGCCCACCTTCACAGTTAAATGCTGCTGGTTGTACTTGAGAACTATCTGGCATTAACTAACAACCCCAGAGTTAAAGTTCATGGCTGATCCTGGTCTGACTATCATAGGTGATCTTACATAATCAAATTTATTAATAAGTAAACTTTGCATATTTTTTATGCCTTGTTGAAATCTTTCAAAGTTTAATTGGTATTGACTTTGTTCACCACGGTACATATAAACATAAGCTGTAGCACCATCTACAACTACTGGACCAAACCTGTCAGGCACAGTTGTAGTATCCCCATGTGCAGATAAATCTGATGGGAATGTAAAGTAATCAAATACTAATGTATATTGTTTATCTGGATAGGGGTAAAGAACATAGTTGTTATCTGGTGTACGTATAATCTGTCTTGGTATTCCACCACCCTCAAACTGTGTTACTGTAACTCCAGTTGCATATGCAGCAGCAGTTGTGCTGTTAGCTGCTCTGGTACAACCTGTCAAGGTGCTTCCAGAAACGGCTGTGTATGTTATTTCTTCACCACCAACATAAACTTTACCAGAGGCATCAAAGCCTGTAGCAGAGGTTAGGGTAAGAGTTGTTACGGAATCAGTATGAGAACCATCAAGAGTTGTAGTTGTTATATCGTCTTCTTCATTAGCATAGTCGTTATCAATATACTCATAGTAATTTAAACTAGTAAGATTATTACCTGTTGCGTTTAAACTTGCACTTTTCTTAATTCTAGCTGTACTATAATCTAAAGACTTTGTATCTGTTGGTACAGAATATCTAGCTACACCTGGAGTTAATGTAGAACTGTTAGAGGCATGATTAAAAGAATAACCAAACTCTCTTTGATTAATGTATCTTATAGCATCATTTACTGCATTTTTACATTGTGTTTGTATACCCCTAGATGAAGTAAAATCACTAGAAGTAAGCACTACCTCATTCATTCTTGCTATAACATCATTAGTTAATGATAAAAAAGTAAGTGCCATTATGTTTCCTTTGGATAAGCTAAAGGGGCCACCGAAGCAGCCCCTAAAGTTATTTTAGATTAAGTCACGTTGAGCAACTGCAGCTTCAGTGTGAGCAGCAGAAACATCAACAACTACTGCATAGACACGTAAGCGTCCAGTTGCAGCAGCCGCACCAGCGATTGTAACATCAACAGTATCAGCAGCACCCACAAGAGCCAAAGACTCTGCAGCATATGTAGAAGCTGCACCTGTGTTAACGATGTTAGCTTCACCGTTAGAACCTTTTACAAGGTATGTACCTGCTGCAGCATCTAGTGCTGCACCATCAATGATGTCATCCCCACCACCAAAGTCAATATTACAAGTACAACTTGCAGTAAAAGACTTCATGATTTCAGCACCTGCAGCAATCACGATTGATTCAGCAGGAACTTCTAGTAGTTGAAAGATGTCACCGTTAGCGATAGTAGCACCAGCAGTAATCATAGCATCAATATCTAAGATTGCTTCAAGAGTGCGTACTGTGTGTCCTACTACAGTTGGAACAGCAAGAACGTCTGCACCAACACCAGCAGTAGAAGCGAGAGTCATATCAAAAGTAGCCATAAGTTATATCCTCCCTTACGCTGCGTTATAACGAGCAGTTACGATAGCTTCTGGACGAAGAATCTTCCTGCCGTAAAGATGCATACCACGAACAATGTCAGCAAAGCTGTCAGGGTCACGATATGTTTCGGTTTTATTGATCTGCTCTGCAGTAGCAATAGCAGAATCATGTCCAGCAACAATAACACCAAGATTAGTTAATTGGTTGGCTGTACCAGATGTACCTGGACCAGTACCTAAAGCAGGTAGATTGGACGAAGAGTACACACGGAAGCCGTGGAAGTTATTGATGTTTAGACCGTTACGTAGTCCACCAGACTCACCGAAATCTGCGTTCATGAAGCGTGAATCTTCATCAGCTAGGATTTCCATAAATACTGGATCAACTACCAGCCAGCGACCTTGTGAGTCTACTTGCTGTTGGTCCAACAAACGCTTCATGCGTGAAATAATCATCGCAGGGGAAACAGTTGCTGTTGGTAGTGATGTAGCTCCTGGCATACGAGCAGTTACTGGAATCGAATGAGTACCAGCAGATGCTGTTGTAATGTTGCCAAAGTCACCTTTATGAAGCTGCATAGAAGAAAGCAGTTCATTAGAACCTGCAGTAGTTACAGATTTAGTACCATTAACAGTTGTGTTAAGAGCACTTGCCTGACTATGCAAAGAACTTTGTGCGTAACCAGATAAGTAGCCAAGAACTTCTTGGTCATACTGGTCAGCTAGGCGATAAGCTGCACGATTGGTAGCTAAGTCCATGAAATTAATATGAGAATGTGCTTCTTCAATATCATCCATTTTAAAAGCAAAGTAGTTCGCTTTGTCTACGGTGAGTGAAAAATCCTCATCTTCAAGGTCTTGTGCTGTAACCTGCGTACCCCTTGCGTACTGCGACACAGAAATTTCAGGTTCTTTGATAATCTTGACGGTATCGCCTTGACTAGCGATGTCTCCAAAATAATCTGAGTTGGTAATATCCCCTACTACGGTAGACTTACGGAAAGCAAGTTGTACCTTTTTGGAGTAGATTACAGGACTAAAATTACCGTTTGGTAAATTCCCATAACCCGTTGCGGTTGTAAAAGCCATTATAAAATCCTCCTGATAATTGGCTTTGTGACAAAGCTAACACTCAAAAAAGGCTGTACATTTTCTAGGGTGCAAGTGTTTATCTATTCAATGATCAATCAAATATAATAAACAGATGGGCCTGTACTTGAACAGGTAGTTCTTAATAGTTTAGACTTTTGGAAATGTGAGAGCGTACAAAAGGTAGTCTTACGAGGCTTTTGTATTACACCCTAGTTATACTGTTGTTTTTTCGTTTGTCAACAGCTATCTGGCATTACCAGACATATCGTAGATAAATTTACCAGAACGCATTGCTTTAGTAATTTCATCTGATTTCTCTTCAAACTCTCTAGCAGACATTTTAGACACCTGAGACTCTGATATTGAATCACTTGTACCTTCTGCATCTACTTGTGTTTTACTACGTTTAGTAACAGTAGAGGCTGCTGCTTTAGTTTTAACTTTTTTAGCTGTAGTAGTTAAACCTTTATCTCCTTTATAAAGATCAATAACACGTACTACAGAGGCTGGATCATCTGAGTTTTCATACAGTGCATCTCTAACCCACTTAGGCTGTTCATCTGCCCAGTCATGAAATTCATCTGATTCTCTTAGCTCATCAAAGTCTGCATGAGTTTCTTTAATCTTAGTTTCTGCTTTAGATCGTGTAACTTCTGCTTGAGCATCATCTAACTCTTGTAGACGTATCTCTGCTTTAGCAAACATTTCTTGTGCTTTTTTAGTAGCAATAGTTTCTACAATACCTGCTACGTCTGGATGTTCTTTTGCCCATTCATCTATGTCTTCATCTGACTTAGGTGGTACAATACCTTCTCTAGCAGACCTTTTTTGAAGAGTTTCTAGTTTATCTTCCCACTCTTTTTCTTTCTTTTGGATGTGACGCCTTAGATCACCGTATCGTTTTTTAAACGATTTTTCTTCTCCAGATAACGTCTTCTCTTCATCTTCTGAATTGGCCTCTGTTTCTTCAGTGGCTTCTTCTTGTTGCTCTGTTGGTTCTCCAGCTTGTTCAGCTTCAAGGCGTTTAATCTCCTCTTCTTCATCATCAAGTTTTTTACGCTTACGCTCGTAGTTATAACCTCTGTCTACAAATCCTGCAACTTTTGGTGTTTGTACTTCTGCTAGTTCTGGCATTTTATTTCCTTTATGTTGGGGTCAGCCGTAGCTGAGTAGCCTTATTTGCCTTTAGTCTTCTTCTTTTTCTTTTTAGATGTCATTAAACCACCTTTGTTAAATCCACCTGTAAACCCTTGTTCACTCTCTGATTTCCTAAAAGTAATTGGTGCTCCTGCAACTGCAGCAGCATCTTTTCGAACTGTAGATTCTCCTCCTGGCCCTGTAGCTTTATCTAGGTTATCACTTGCAGAATCTATCCTAGCTTTTCTTTCAGCTTTTTGTTTTGCTGCAAACCTTTTTTGTGCAGCAGTAGGTCCATCAACTGTAGGTTTAGGTGCATCTGTAACTGTAGCTGCAGGTTTAGGTTTACTACCTAAGTTTGAATTATACTTTATTTGAGCTGAGTTAAATATTGGTGATCCATCATCATCTTTTCCATACTGATAACCATCTTCATCTAATCTATTTTTAGCGTTTCCGACCCCACTCATCATACCAAAGTAATTAGCAAACTGTAAAAGTCCTCCCCCACTTTTAATTAAGCTATCTGCCATATCATTAATTCTTTTAACTTCATCAGGCAATCCTCTAGCTTCTGCTATAATTGCTGCTGCGTGTAAATCAGATACTGCAGCCCCTATTTTAAATTTAGCTCCCACTCCAATGGCAATACCTATCCCAGATGCACCAAGTAAAGAAGCTCCTGCAAAACCAGCCCCTGCCATATTATTTAAATCCTTAACACTGTTATAGATTTTATCAGCATATTCACCAGGTTTAGTCCAGTCTACTCCTTTACCCCAGTCTTTATCTACAATAGGGCTATTACCACCTGGAGTACCACCACTGCCACCCCTACGCCCACCACTTGATTCCTTTGCAACAGTTGGTTTTGTAGTTACGTAACCTTGAGCTATTAAGTTATCATACTCTATTTTATCCGCAGGTAAATTAAGAGATCTAGTTATAAGACCATCAGGACTATAAAGAATAACTATTGTATTTTTATTAGGATCACTAGAAAATAAACCTTGTCCAGGGTTAGATAATCTAGGGTCTACACTAAAAGAGCCATCTCCAGCTTGTGGACTAGGAGTACTAACAGCAGCTTCAGCAGGTGTAAAACCAAAACCTGATACATCAGTACCATTAAAAGCACCCATAGCCATAGGTTGTTTATACATAGTCTGTTGTTGTTGATAAGGGTCAGCACTACCTTGCTGCATATTATTAGGTTCTTCTACAAAACCACCTACAGCCATCATCATAGACTGTATTTCATTCATCTCATCTTGGTTAAGATCACCTGCCATTTGTTGAGGTTGCTGCATACCAGCTTTAGGTCCACCAACAGGAACAGGTTCACCACCTATTCTACCATTAGCTTCCATGCTTTGCAAGCCACTTTTTGCTTTATTTCGTATATCTTCAAAATGTTTTACTCCGTAGTACCTAACAACATCAGCAGGTACAACATATTCACCTTCAGATAACTGAGCAGGTATATCATCTCGTACTTCTTCAGCCATAGAACCATTAGGTATTGGGTTGCCACTTACAGGGTCTTGCTTCATACCATCATCTTTTAAACCACCTTGTTGCATAAAAGCCATTTCTGTTTGTTCGTTCATTGTTAAGCCTCCTTGGGCAAATCTTTGTTTAGTTATATAGTTTTTAATATCATTTTCTGTCTGTTGATTTACATCACCACCTTCTGAAAAACCAAATTTTTTCAATATACCACTAAGAAAACTTTCTTTTTCAGCTCTTTTAAAAGGTTTTCCGTGGGGTTTCTCTACATAAAAACCCATATCTTTTAGTTTTTTATTTGATATGTCGTATAGACTATCAGCAGTTCGTCTAACTTTTTTAATGCTTTCCGCTGTTAAACCTGCACGTTCAAGATATTTATTATCCGTACTTCCGTATTCTTTTTCTAAAATAGCTTGGACTAAAAAATGTTCAAAATCCTTCCTTTTTAAAATTCTTGTTTCCATCTTACCAATTAACTTTTCAAGTTCTTCAGTTGAGTAAGCATTTCTAAGGGTTTCAAAACCTTTGTGCATATATTCGTGAGCAGCAACTTCACTTCCTTGACTGTCAATTAAAACAACATCATGAATTTTAATAGGGGGAGAGTTTGGTTTTTCTTCCTGATAAAATTTATTTACTTTACTGTCTGTAGTCCCACCAATTACTTCTACTCCCTTATCTTTATAAGGAGGTAAATAAGCTCCTAATGCACTAAGTGGAGTTTTCATTTCTCTAAACTTTCTTCCATGAGAAAGTCCTAAAGAAAGAATAGGATTATAATAATCAGTAAGGTCTATTTTAGTCCCATCTTCACCCTCAACAAAAGTTTTAATTACTCTTGTTTTACTAAAATCAGGTCTGTTTTTGGGCCTTAATGAAGTTTTAGGAGCTGCCATTAACTTTTTCTCTCAATCTTCCTAAAGAACGTAGAGCATGTATTTCACCCTGCAGTCTATACATTTGATCAGGTTCTCTAACTTGCTCTAATGCAATCTGAGCAAACATAATTCGTTCTTCTATCTCAACCAGAAATGTATTATACAACTCTGGATTATTTACAAAAGGTTTAAGGTTATTGTTTACCACCAGTTTCATTACCCTTGTTGCCCAGTGTTACCTGAGAAGCCCTGTTCTCCTGGCTGAGGGGCTGTTCCAGTTCCTATAGTACCACCCCCAGCACCAGACGTATCCTGCACCTGAGCACCCGCAGGTGCTCCCTGTGGGCCTTGTACAGGTGGAACACCTGGTTGTGGCTCTGGTGGATTAGCTTCTTGGAACTTTTTAAGTATTTCTGCTTGTACTGCAGCCTGTGCCATATTGTTCCCAACCTTATCTGGGTCAAGGTCCATAGACTTAGCAATTTCACGTACAATATAATCCATCCTAGCAAAGGGAGCTAGAGCAGGGTTTTGTACAACTTGTAGGAACTGCATTAGACGTTGGCTACGTACTTCATTAGCCATCAGGCTTTCTGTACCACGAGCCTTAACTTCTAGGTCACCTTTAATATCTGCATCAAAGTTAAACTGCATATTAAAGTTAAAGAAAGCTTTACCTAGTGGAGCTAGTAAGTAGTCATCAATGTTCTTGACTACATTACGTATGCTACCATTAGCAGCAGACATAAGCATAGAGATACCAGAGGCAGTACGTCCTACACCAGATACACCTGTCTGACCGTGAGCAAAGGATGGAAACCCAGTAGACTCATCTGAGAGTACCCTTGCCTTGTCAAACATCTGCATGTTCTCATTACTTACGTTGGGGAACTTAGTGCCAAAGATGGCTTGTCCAGGTGCACCCCCTTGCCTACGAAAGACTTTGCCAGGGTACACAGACAGGTCTTGTCCTGGGACTAAGTTAGTCTCATCAATCTCAATCAATAAGTTACCTGACAGTGCAGCATTATCTACAGCCATACGCATAAACCCATTCATTAATGTTTGGGTATCATCCATATTTTCTGCAATCCCTACACCAAAAATACTGTAAGGGTTCATCTCAAAGGGAGATGCAAAGTATGGAATGTATGCAGGAGTAAAGGGATTCATTACAAGACGTAGTACTTGTCCATTACAAATCCAAGCATTAACACTTAGTTGATCAACATCTTTTAGCTCTTTAGGGATATCTATTTCTTGTTGTTCTAGTATTTCTCTATCTACAAAACCCCAGAACTCAAGTACCTCAAATCTATCTACACTATACCCTTCTGAGTCATCTTCCATAATGTGTTCCCACCATTCTTTCTGGTAGGACTCACCAAGGTTAAGTGAGTTGTCGATTGCATTTTCACGAAAGTAAGGACGGTTCTTTAATGAACGTAGCTGTGAACGTGACATCTTATGACGCTCAATAATATACTCAGCCTCTTCCATTGTAGATGCATCTGGGTCAGGATAAAAGTTCCATATAGATACACTAGTCGTTTGAGGTATTGTTTTAAAGGTAGGAGTGTAACTACCTTCTTCATCCCAGTTAGGATATTCTTTGTCTACAGCAAACGGACCCTTCATAATACCTGTACCAAACAAAGCAGTCTCAAACGCAGCAGCACGTAAATGCTTCTTAGCATGAGACTCTTCTAGTTGATCATGTATTTTCTTTTCCATTTTCTTTGCTGCAACATCAGCAGGGTGGAATTGAGGAGAGGTGGGAGTTTTAGCTGGACCAGTCTGTAATTTATCTATAACTGGTTCTAGTGGTGATTTTAATCCACTAAGTCGTTCTTTAAAATCTTGATATGTTTCACCAGGAAGTAACTCACCCATTTCTTCTTGGGCTTTTTGTGCTTGTGGATTAGTTTCAAAACTAACTGTTTCTTCTACATTGTCTGGTAAGACTGTAGGATCAATAGTAATAGGAAACTTGTTGCCACCAAAGAGTACTTCAGCAATCTGACCATAAGCAGCTAGTACCTTAGTCTTAGTTACCTTAACAAATATCTTAGATTTTTCTGTGGAAGTAAATTGGACATCAGGGCCATATAAACCACGGTAGTTTCTATAAGCCTGTACCCACCGTTCTTCATCTATTCGTCTGGAAGTTTCTGCTTTAGAATACTTTTCTTTTACAAAACTTACTATTTGTCCTGCCTTTGGATCAGAGTATTCTTCTTCTTTTACATCATCAATGGCAGAAGTTTCCTCCATGTCCATGATCATGTCTTCAAATTCTTCTTCCATAATATATCCTTAATATCCAAATGTTGAATCTGACATTTGAAACCCTGAGCCATGATTATTAGGATCAAAATCAAATAGATTGCTTCTTGGTCTAGTCATTATACCATAGCGTATGGCATCATACAAGTGATCTTCTGAATGTGTATCTACATCTTCTGGGTTATTTTTATCAAGAGGAAGGGCAGGTAATTGAGATACGGTGTTAATACAACTGCTGAAAAACACCAGTCTAGGTTCTTCTGTAAATTCATCTACTTGTAATCTCCTGTGTAATTCATTTTTACCTGCAATACGAGAGCCTCTTGATCTATCAGATGGCCTCCACCTACAGCCCTTCATAATCATTTGTTCTGCTAGGCTAGGTCCAGTATCACCACGGTTATGCCAGAGTGAAGAGTCAAGCACTCCGTAACGCATTTTCTCACCATCTTCTGCTTCTAGTATCATATCAGCTAAGTCTGTAGCAGTTACTTTAGATACATACATTTCTCTGTATACAACTAGTTGCTCTGAAGGTGTTACAGCAACCCAGACTACTCCTGTGTGAGAACCATACCCATAGTCACATGCTCTAAACCTTGTCCAGTTTCCAGGAATATCATAAGGTTCTACTACATGGATTTTACGATTAAACTCAGGGAAAGCTGCCCCTTCATTAATATCCCAATCTCCCTCAAGTAATTGTCTACGTTGGTGTTCAGGCAGAGATAAAAGGTTAGCTTCGTACATACCATCATCAGAAAGATAGGGATTATCAAAAAGTGTTGCAGGTATAAACTTACGTTTAAAGAGTGGTTCACCTTCACGGGTATGACCTTTAGGCCACTTAATTACCTCACCACTGTCTATATCTGTAGCCCAGTAAGACTTGTTATGTTCAGCAGGGTCAATAAAAGTTTTCTTTACCCATTGGTGTCCTGGTCCCCCAGGGTTGCTTGTAGCTCTCATGTAGAGTGGTAGACCACTATCTTTAGTAGTACGTAACCTTGAGCGCATGTAGTTCCAAGGGTAAGGCGTAGGCCACTGTGTAAGCTCATCAAACCCTATCCAGTTAAAAGCCTGTCCTTGGTATCTCATAACGTCATCGTCACGATCAAGATAGGACATCCAAAGTGTTGCACCTGATGGGGCTACCCAAGTCTTATCTCTTTCCATAAACTTAATTCCAGGAATAGCTTTAGGATAGAGTTGTTTAGATACAGAGATAAGTTCTCTTAGTTCTTCTGTACTACGTCTAACAAGTAGCATACTAGCGTGAGGATTGTTAAAATATCTAACAGGATCAGCAACTAAACTGTAGCTCTTACCACCCCCTGCACTGCCACCATATAGTACTTCTTGTTCTGTAGAGGCTAGAAAAGCTGTCTGTGGTCCAGGATTAGGCTCAAAAATAACTTCTCTAGGTGTTTCTAAGACTTCAGGCTTAAGAAAGACTTGGGGTTTCTCTACCACCTTGGATTTTGGCTTCGATTTTTTCTGCTTTCTCAAGGGCTTCTTTGTATCGCTGGGCAAGGTAGCGTTTGTTTGAAGCTGCTGTCTTACGCTTTTGCTCAATTTTAACTCTCTTCATTAAACCCACATGGGATATATACCTACCTGACTGAGTACTTAGCCAGTTTGCTACATCACGATAACTATACTGTTTTAAAAACTTCTTTGCTTTTTCATACAGTTCTAGTTCATCTTCTATTGGCAGTAGTATATCTAAGTCTTCAGGATCTTGTTTGTAACCAAATGGTATGTGTCTTCCTATCCTAACGACAGGATGCCACTCAAAACCATTCTCTGTAGTTTCTGGTGGCGGTAGTTGCCACTGTTTAGTTATCTTCATTTTCTTTGGGTGGTAAAATAAACAAAGGACTTTCAGATTTAACTTCTACTTTTTCAGTCTTAACAAAGCCAGCCCTATCAAGTAAGTCTTTAGCTGCTGCCATTTTTTCTTTATTACCTAAGTCTGTAGGGCTATCAAGTATTTCCATCATAGACCATGCTGCCTGTGGCCCTCGTGTTGCAAGAAACTTCTTAGTTAGTTCTGCAACTTCATTCTGTAGAGAGTTTAGAATACTTGTAGAAGATATACCATTAGCATACCCAGCAATCTTAAGTGCTTTTACTGGATTACCCTGTGCTTCTTCAAACAACACATCTAAAAACTTTTGTTGTTTTTCTGTGAGGTTACGGGTCATGTTGTCACTTTCCTATAGGCTCTGGTTTTTTTTGCAACTTTTTTAGGTTGAGGTACATGCTGCTTACCTGCCTTAGTGCCTTGTCGTTTAGCTCTGGTTGTAGCGGCATACTCACTGGAGCTAAGAGACTTAATAGCCTTAGCAGGTAAATACCGTTCACCAGTTTTAGCACTAGGCTTGCCACTCTTAGTACGCCACTTTTGTTTGGACCATGATTTTAAACTCTTCTGTGATTTAGCTAAAGCCATATTAACAGCAATCACACCCTTCGTGACACTTTTTATTTAACAAAGCACACCATAATCTTTTAAAATATTTTTTCATTTGTAACCACCACCTTTTGCTTTATATTTTTTAGCTACCATTTGAGCTTTACGTGCAGACCACTGACCAGGTTTACCCCCTGAAGAGCCAGCCTTTACAGAAGCTACAAGAGACTTACGCATACCAGGCTTAGTATAATTACCTGCTGCATTGACGGTAGATTTTGCTTTCGATTTCGCCACGGGTTATTCCTATATCTTTTAATTGATTATCTGACATATTCCGTAGCTGCCAGTGAGCTACTCTTTTTTCTTGAGTAATTTGAATTAAGTTGATTAATTTTCTAAACATGCACTATCTCCTTTTAATTGCACTAGGGATAGTTTTACATATTTTAGTATAAATTAAAACAGATAATAATGCAACCCCGATATGCAATTATATCAGGGTTACACTTTTTTTAAGAGAGTACTGCTTTAACCGTTACGTTATCACTAGTAGCTGT
>Ga0208134_1000173_pt1 | contig 40190 bp, 36 predicted proteins | sample VirMetDEL_Mar_31_FD_184515 | JGI IMG/M metagenome (GOLD analysis project Ga0208134, IMG submission 184515) | Aqueous microbial communities from the Delaware River and Bay under freshwater to marine salinity gradient to study organic matter... | ecosystem: Environmental > Aquatic > Marine >...
ATACATTGAAGCCGCTAAACGTTGCTTGACTGATGAGATCGAAGAGGCAATGCTTAATCGTATAAACGTTATAGGTCAAAATGGTAATGATGGTTTACACTATCACGATATAGAAATAAATGAAGCGGAGACCTTATAAACGCAAGCGTAAACGCGGGCCAGTGCAGTCAAAGAAGGTATCATATGATGGTATTAACTTTGCCTCTGGCCTTGAGCGTTATATGTATATGGCTTTGAAAAAAGCAAAGATCAAAGCTAAATACGAAGGAGAAACTTTTGTTTTACTAGCTGGTTTTCATTTTGAAAACGAAGTATATGAACGATGCGCTAATGGCAAAGGTGATTACAAAAATAGAGGCTGCAAACGCATACTACCTATCAAGTACACGCCTGATTTCATTGGTGATGATTTTATAATTGAAACAAAAGGTAGAGCTAACGAGTCTTTTCCAATGCGTTGGAAATTATTTAAAAGACTTGTTATGAATCAATTTCCTAACTACACATTATATAAACCACAAAATCAAAAAGAATGCGACGAGACAATAAGCATAATCCTTTCGAAGCGAAAAGGATAGCAAGACAAAAATATGCTGAGCGTCAGATCGATAAATGGTGGCAATGGAGTTGGGAGGCACGAGGTAAAATAAAATACAAAGAGTTAATAGAAATACAAGATAGATATGGCATCAAATGTTATTGATTATGTTTTAGAAAAATATCCTAAAACTTTTAAAAACAAACAAATATTAGTAGAAGAAAATAATACTTGTTATTTTGTATCTACAAACAAAGATGAATCACCTTTAATATTAAGTAAAAAAATATGAATAAATCATGGAGCTTATCATTAGGTTTTTATCCTGGCATATTGCTAGGCATGAGATCTTATAATGAAGAAAAACAAACAACACACGTGTTATACGTGCCTTTTATTGACATAGCTTTAGAAATATATAAATAATGGGATTATTTGATGAAAGAATAGCGTATAAACCTTTTGAATACCCAGAGTATTATACAGAAGGTTGGTTAAAACAAGCTCAAGCGTTTTGGTTGCATACTGAAATACCAATGCAAAGCGATATTAAAGACTGGAAAGAAAAACTAAATGAAAAAGAAAAAAACCTTGTTGGAAACATATTACTTGGCTTCGCACAGACCGAATGCGCTGTCTCAGACTATTGGACGCAAAAAGTTGTATCTTGGTTCCCAAAGCATGAGATACAGCAAATGGCGATGATGTTTGGTTCGCAAGAAACAATACACGCAGTAGCATATAGTTATTTAAACGAAACATTAGGGCTAGAAGATTATGAAGCATTTTTACACGAACCAGCAACGGCTGAAAGATTTGATAATCTGGTTGCTTACGACGGCGATAATTCTGTGGGCATTGGTAAAAGCTTGGCTGTATTTTCAGCCTTCGCTGAAGGAGTTAGCTTGTATAGTGCTTTTGCAGTGCTGTATAGTTTTCAGCTTCGAAATTTACTTAAGGGTATCGGGCAACAAATGAAATGGTCTGTTCGTGATGAAAGCTTACATAGCAAAATGGGTTGTAAGCTTTTCCGCGATATGTGCAGCGAAAACAATCAATTGTTGAATTTATGTCAAAAAGATATAGTAAAAGCTGCAGAAACCATGGTAGCATTAGAAACTAAATATATTAAGAAAATGTTTGAGATGGGTGATATAGAAGGTATATCAGCAAATGATCTTACACATTTTATAAAAAAGAGAGCAAATGAAAAACTTGTTGAACTGGGTTACACTGACCTTGGAAACTATTTCGCGTATGACAAAAACGCAGCGGCTAATCTTGATTGGTTCTATCATCTTACCGGCGGGGTCACTCATACTGATTTTTTCGCAATACGGCCGACGGATTATAGCAAAGCTGGCGAAGGGGAGGACTTCGAAGACATTTGGTAATATAATAACTGAAAAAGAAATAAAAGAACAATTATATGAAAGAAAGTAAATTAATTGAAATTAGAAACAAGGTTGAAACACTTGGTGGTGTTGCTAATCAACTTATAAGAGAAGTAAACAATATAAAGCAATTAGCTATAGGAACTTTAGAGACTATAAAGCAAATGCCTGATTATGAAGAAGCTATAGAAAAACTAAAAGAAAAAGCAAAAGATGAAGAGAAAAAGAAGGTGGAAGTACAGGCTGATTAAAGCCTTACGCTATACTAATAAGCTTACATCTTGGCAGAAGTTTGCGTCGCGTGTAGGATACATGGGCGCAGGCTTTGTTATAGCAGGACAATGGACTATTAACCCTATATTTTTTATTATGGGTTTTGTATGTGTGATAGTACAAACATCATCACGTAAACAATGGAATTTAGTTGCTTTAAACATTAATGGTTTAATAGCATGGGTAATACACTTAATAAACGGAATATAAATGTGGAACAATGAATGGAAAAAAGGAGAAGATTACCCTAAGTGGGGTGATACAGACGTATACAAGAAAACTATTGCAGGCGGTTACTTATTACAAGATGAAACGCCTCGTGAAGCATACATGCGAGTTGCTAAAACGGTTGCTCGTAGACTTTACAAACCTGAGATGGCCGGAACGTTCTTTGATTATATTTGGAATGGTTGGTTGTGTCTGGCTAGTCCTGTGCTATCAAACACAGGGACTGATCGCGGTTTACCTATATCTTGCTTTGGCATTGATGTTGCAGACTCGATTCAGGACATAGGTAGTAAAAACCTAGAGATGATGCTACTCGCTAAGCACGGCGGTGGAGTTGGTATCGGTATAAATCAAATCAGACCCGCTGGCGCTAAAATAACAGGTAATGGAACAAGTGATGGCGTTGTGCCGTTTTGTAAAATATACGACTCAACTATACTTGCCACTAATCAAGGATCTGTCCGACGAGGAGCAGCATCAGTTAATATTAACATTGATCACGCCGATTTCGATGAGTGGCTTGAAATACGTGAACCCAAAGGAGACGTCAACAGACAATCGCTTAACTTGCACCAATGTGCTGTTGTCGGCGATAAATTCATGCGAAGACTTGAAGCTGGAGATAAACAAGCAAGAAAACGTTGGGGAAAACTTCTTCAAAAACGTAAAGCTACTGGAGAACCTTATATCTTATTTAAAGGGAATACAAATAAAAATAACCCCAAAGCGTACAAAGATAACGGTCTCAAAGTACACATGACAAACATATGTTCAGAGATAACATTACACACAGATGAAAACCACAGCTTTGTTTGCTGTTTATCATCATTAAATTTAGCAAAATATGAAGAATGGAAAGGTAGTAATCTTATATACGACGCTATATGGTTTCTTGATGGCGTTATGGAGGAATTTATTCAAAGAGCAAAAGGACTTAGAGGTTTTGAAAATGCAGTTCGTAGTGCTACAAAAGGACGAGCGCTTGGATTGGGTGTACTCGGATGGCACACGTATCTCCAAGAAAAAGGAATACCTTTTGAAGGTTTACTTGCTCAGTTTGAAACTAGGAAAATATTTTCGCAAATTAAAATTGAAAGTGAAAGAGCTTCTATGGATCTTGCTGAAACATATGGTGAACCTTTGTGGTGTGCTGGTTCTGGTTATCGTAATACTCACCTGCGTGCTGTTGCTCCCACTGTTAGCAATAGCAAGCTTTCGGGAAATGTTTCGCCAGGAATAGAGCCTTGGGCTGCTAATGTATTTACAGAACAATCTGCTAAAGGTACTTTTATAAGAAAAAATCCTACGTTATTAAAACTGTTAAGAAAACTTAAAATTAACACAAATGAAACATGGGATAAAATTCTAGCAGATGGTGGTAGCGTTCAAGGTCTGAATGAGCTTGACGAAGTTGTAGTTGGGCCTCATAACATATCGGCTAAAGAAGTGTTTAAAACTTTTAAAGAAATTAATCAGTTAGAACTAGTTAATCAAGCTGGTATACGCCAGCAGTACATAGATCAGTCTGTTAGTTTAAACTTAGCTTTTCCTAGCGTAGCAACACCAAAGTGGATTAATCAAGTTCACATGCAAGCCTGGAAAAATGGTATTAAAACTTTGTATTATACAAGAACTGAGTCAGTATTAAGAGGAGATATAGCGCAGCAGGCTATGAGTGAAGATTGTGCTGCTTGTGACGGTTAGTAGTTAAAAAGGTTTTTTAATCATAGAGAATATTGCGTAAGTAACAAGACTAAATAATAAACCATTCATGATTTTTTCTTCAGTTTTATAATTTTCTTTTTCACTACTAACTTGCTTTGTAGATCCACAAGTAACTAGTGATAAACATAAAAAAAATATTGTTACTTTTTTTCTCATATTACTTTGTATTTTGTTTTACCGTTTTCTTTATATGCTTTTAAACACCTGTTACGGTTCTGATCTTCAGAAACATAACTAACATGAACCCAAGCAGGGTTTTTATCATTACCAAACTCCCAAATCATTTGGTCAAAGTTTAAATTATCTTTAATCCACTTATACATCTGAGCGTTTGTTTTGTGGCCGTAAGTATCATCAATGTCAATTGCTCTACCTTGGCAGTGCTGAGATTTTGAACTTCCGCCTATAGCTTTATTAAGATCTGGCCCTCGATAAAAAGAGTTTATTTTTATAGGACCTGCTACGTACTCTCTAAGAGGCTCAAATATTTTCTCTGAAATAAGTCTCATGTTTGAGTACTCGTAGTCACCAGGCGTGTTATCTAAGCCAAGACGAAGCGCTGTAATACTATACGATCCTTCTTTGTCAGAGACATGCTTACTTAACATCTTTTTTTTTCTTTCTACCTTTTCTAGACTTACCTTTTACTGCATCATCAATATCACCTATTTGATTACCGACTTCTTTAATAGCGTTAGCTACGTCTGTTAGTTCTTGTGCAGTTAGCTTATATCTTTTTTTAATTTCTTGCGCTGTAGCAATTGTTTTTTCATCAATAGTAGTTTTACTCCAAAGAGCTTTCCACATATCTTTCCAGTACTGTTTAGTTAATTTCCACATAATTTAAAATTTATCTGCCGTGTTTATTTCATTTATAGTTTGCTGTATTTCTGATAAATCTGTTGGCAGTTCTAGATCTAGACCAGCTTTAAACGCGGCTTCTTTAACACCGTTTTTAAATATTAACAACGTAGGTGCCATGCGTATTCTATATTTTTTTTTAGCTTTAGGAGCTTTAGCTATATCTACTCTGTAGTATGTAGCATCTTTTATTTTTTCCCACTCAGCAAAACAATTTTCTTTATTAAAATCAGCCCAAAACTCTACAACAATTGTTTCAAAGTTGTTATCACCAAAAGATGACACTTGAGCTATAACCTTTTCAAAGTTATTGTCGTCTATCCAATATTTGTCAGGCACACTTGCTTGACTAAAAACTATTGTAGTAAATAAAAGTAAAATTAAATTCTTCATCTTCCTCTTTGTATTTCGTATAAACGTTCGTCCATTTTTTTTAAAGTTTCTTTGATCTCTTCAACATCGTCTTGAGTGTCCATTATAGTACCTCGAATTAACTCATCTTTTAAATCAAACTCTGTTCTAGTAATACTAGGCTTTGGAAGCTCTTTTGCTTCTGCAATTTCAGATTTTAAACCGAACCACATTCCACAAGCTGTTACTACAAAGCTTATAATTATACCTATTGTTTTTAAGTCTATTGTTAGCTTTGTGTTTTCGCCAACTTCCGGTGCTGCTGCCATTATTTAAGTGTTAAGTTTATTCCAAAATTAGTATTAAATATTTCACGATCCCAAAACTTTACGTATTCAGCTTCTGCAAACAAACCTATTGTTTTCCAAAGCTTCCAACCAAACATTACACCACCTTGCATGTCTTGCCACTGTTCGGGCTCAGAATCTCGCTTAAGACCACCTTTACCCCAGTTGTTTCTATTTAAATAGCTAAAGTCAACATCGCCTTTTAAATATTTATGATGAGGCAATATTAAATTACCGTAAGCATGTAGCCAAAAATTATTAGAGTAATGATAAAAATCAAAACCAACAATAGGTGCAATTTCACCAAAAGGATCTAATAAATCCCAAGCTCTGTTGTTAAAGTCTAGCATTAAATCTCCAAATACAGTATTTCTAAACTCAATATCGCTATCAGCAACTCTTCTACCTTCTTCATCTACCCAATACCAGTCGTATCTGGTTTCTTCTTCGCCAGTTATAGGATTAGTACTTGTTTCTTCATAAAATACGTCTGTGTAACCATATTCATATCCTAGTGAATACCAAGGATTAGAAGGAAACTCTATTTCGTTACCGTCTGAATCTGTAAACGTTTCAGTTTCATTTAACCATATTTCTATAGGATTATAACCAAAAGCTTGCTCGTGCGTTCTATATATTGCGCCTGCTGATATACTAAGCTTGTTACCTATAGGTAATCTTAATCTAGCTTCTGCTGACTGATACTTAAACCCTACGTTACCAGCTTGACGTTGTTCCGCTTTTATAATATGATACTTACCTGTGTGGCGTATGAAATACCTAGAGTTTTCAAACTCATCACCACGCTGTCTTTCTTTTTCATAATGAAATAAATACTCTAAACCTTTTACGGCTGCTGTTGGTGCAGATAAAGCTATATTATTTTCAGTGCCATTGTAAAAATTAGGTTTGTTTTCATAACCAAATCTAGCTAGCTTACGTATACCAAAACCTATTCTGTAATCGTTTGGAAAATACTCCGTAACATCTACTACTTGCGGCACGTCATATAAATTACCATCAGCTGGTGGCCTTACAAAGTAATCTTTGCGAGGTGTTTCAAATGAGTTTGAAGTGTTACCTGCGGCATATATACTAGAATATTTAAATACACCGTCGTATATTTTCTTAAACAATTGCGCATCTGCGTTTATGCTATACACAAATGCAAGCACTATTAATAATATTTTTTTCATTGTTTTTGTTTTATGATACATTACTTTTTGAACTCCTACGCTTACCCATACCAACTTTTTTCTTAGCGCGTACAACTTTACTACGCTCAGCTTTAGTCATTTGGCTCCAAGTTTTAGGTGATTTACTATTTACTCTCCGCGATGGTCTGCAAACTTTAGTTTTTTTGTTTTTAGAAGAACCACAGACATTACCCTTTTCGTCTTTCCATTTTTCTTTAAACCAGCGTTTAAGAGCTAAACCCTTTTTAGTCTTTCTAACAGCCATTACTTTTTTTTACTTTTATTGCCCCAGTTTTTAGCACCGACTTTACGGCATTTAGCTATAGCACCACTAGCATAAGCTGATGGAAACACTTTATATCTTTTTTTTACTTTGTGGTAACATGCATCTTTTGGCATAATATTATCTTCTTTTTACCTCTCGGCGTTTAACTTCTCTTCTTTTAATTTTTGTAGCTCTACCTCTTTCTTTTTTATCTTCATCGCTTTCAATACCAAGTTGCCAATCTGACCAACCTAATAGTAAAGCTGTTTTTTGCCAATACTCTAAATCTTGATTTAAAGCATCATTTACATTTTCAGTTTTAATTATTAACCTATCTAATGGTAAATTTGTAGTAGCAGATATAACTTTTGATCCGGCTTGTAAAGCAGGATTATCAATAGAAAATTCTTCAAAATCACCTTCTTTAGCAAATTGTATGTCTCTACCAGCAGAGGCTATTTTTCTATATTTAGAAGATATTGGTGGACTTATACTCAAAAAGTCTATAGCTGCTTTTTCGTATTTAGGTCGATCTTTTTGTGACTCTTTATAAATTCTAAGCGCAGCATCTTTTGCGGCAGCCGTTGCAGCACCATACATACCCATACCTCTTAGTAAAGAATTAGCCATACCATTTGCTACATCTATGTTTTTTTGTTTTTTCTTTTCATCATCTTCATCATCACCAAAAGCTAAAGCAAATAATCCTTGCTGTAAAGCATTAAACATTAAGTTTTGTGCAAAAGTATAATAAACTATCTTAGATATATTAGTCTTTGCATCTCCTCGGTTATTTTTAAGGTCAAGAGCAGACTTTTTTATTATCCTAGCGTACTGAGATGGCGTATTAGCAAAAGCAAGTACTAAACGACCTAACGATCCTGCTTGTTGTTGACTAATCATATCAGGTCTACTAGACTGTTGAGACACTTCTGCTGTTTCTCTAAAATCTTCAAAAGCTTTTTTCTCTGCTTCAACTTTTGATAAACCTTGTTTTTCGTATGTTTTAATTCTATTGCGATAAAAAGTAGATCCACCAGATGCAATAGCAAAACTATCTGCCAACTGTGTAGGTGTAAAACCAAATCTTAATATTTCGTTTATAACACCTCTAACACCACCTTTTTTAGCCATTTCAGCAATATCAGCTTCGTTAACGTTTAGCTTTAAGCCGTCTCGTCTAGCTACTAAAAACTCAGAGTTAAACAACTTGCTAAAGTCAGACCAGTATTGTTTTTGATTAGCAAAAGCTTTACCTGCAGAAAATATATTATTGTCTTTAAAGTTTATAAAGTTTGTTGCTGACAATGTTTGAAGCACGGCAGATCTAGTGTTAAAAAACATTATAGCACCAACAGATCCATTTATCCAGTCTGTAAGCTTACCAGTTAAACTATCCATGCCATATGTTCTGTTTCTACCAGTTTTCATACGAGTAAGCATGTTTTCCATTGCTTTACGATATTGAACACCATATGCTGCTTCTAACTTGTTTAAGTTATTTTTAGAAAATACAATGTCAACATTTTTTTGCCACTGCTCTAGATGCTTAGCTCTTTTAGTTGTATTTATACCTTGCAAAAGATCTGTAGTTATACTACCAGTAAGCCAACTATTTTGAGGCTTAGCATAGCCGTCGCCCTTGTTTATACTTATAAGCTGATCACCAAATTGTTTTAATTCAGGATTTTTATTAACAGATTTTAACAAACTATTTAAATCACCTTTATTTATGCCAGGTATTTCCATACCTTGCTTATTCCATATATAAGCTCTTACAGCTTGTTCTTTTGTAAAACCTGTGCTTGGATCTGTTTTTCTTAAATTTTTAGGTACAACACCTATTTCTTTTTTAAGTGCTCTATAATCTCTCATTAAAGCCAAGCGCTCTGACGTTATAAGATTGTTAGCTTTAGCAAAAGGATCTAATAAGTTTTTCTTATAAAAAGCTAAATCAGCATCACCTTGTTTGCCTTTACCTAATGTTTTATATAATAAACCTACAAAATCTTCTGCTGATGGTGATATAAATATATCAAACTTACCTTTTTTAGTACCTTGAACTGCAGCTCTTGCTTCAGATATTTTTTGTCTAGCCCCAATACCTGTAGATCTTTCTATTATTCTATTAAACTCAGCGTTTAAATTTTTAGAAGCAAAAGTTACGTTTTCGTTGCTAATTAAATTTGATTCAACCATTTCTTTTAAAACAGCTTGTTGTTGTTTTGCGTTAAGGTTTTCAAAGTTTTGTAAGTAACTAGGTTTGTTTTTAAGTTGCTCTGAAAATAATCTTCTAGCAACAACGTCTCTCATTTCTGAAGAACCTATTTCCTTTGAAGCCATTGTTTGTCCTCGTTGCTTTATAGACTCTAAAGTTGGTTTAATAGTTTTTGGATTACTAAGGTTAAAACCAGATTCTACAGCAACACCTTCTAGCTTTGGAAAAGCTCTTTGATTTAGTTTATAAATACCTGTTTTACCTATTTGGTTACGAACCATTCTAACACTAATAGATGTTTCACCTTGCAATTCAGGAATGTTATTAATTTTAAACTTGTTTTTACCCATCCAAAACACGCCTTTTTTGTTTAAATCTATATAATTTACACCTTTTTTATTGTAAAGTTTAGATATAATACTAGCATCTGTTGTTACAGATAAATTGGTTTTGTTTTGAAAACCTTTAGCTTTTAAATGTTCAAAAACTTCTTTTTGAGCATATAAAAATCCGTCTTGTATTTCTGCTTTATATCCATTTTCTTTTGCAAATCTAACGCCTTCGTTATTAAATTCTGTTATTGCTTGTTTATGCTCTTTAGAACTTACAAGATCAGATATTTCTTTAATGAGCTCAGGGGTTAAAACATCTGTAGTAAATTCTACTTTACCTTCAACATTTTTAACCGTAAAGCTACTCATTTGAGCTTTGTCATTGAGCTTTAACTCTATGTTCATTTCAACATTTCCAGACTTTATAGTTAAATCACCAGCTCCTTTATTGCTAAAACCACCTCTCATACTAACTTCAACGCCTTTTATATTCGCTGTTTTTATTACATTTTTAGCGAAAGCTTCATATTGTATACCTTTGTTTTTAGCTTGTATGTCTTGAAAAACACCAACTTTCCATAAATCAGCTTCAAAATAGTTTTCTAAAGCTTCTTTAATTTTAACATTTTTTATTTTATTTAACGCCTCTTGTTTATTGCCGTTTACATATCCGTTTAAAACAGTATTAAAATCTTTTTCAACATTTTTACCACCTATAGTAGCTTTTATTCTTTTTATTTCAATATTGCTAAGCTTATTTATTGCTGTTTTTACGTTTTCAGATATTTTAGCAGAAGCCATAGTAACAGATTTACCAGCGGCAATGTCTGCTACAAGCTGATCAGTAGGTTTTTCTTGTGCTTTTATTTTATCTCTTACTAGCTTATTAGTAGTTAATTGAGTATATAGCTTTGCAGAATTTTTAAGAAGCTGTCCTATAGTTGCTTGTAATTCTCCTTTTGGTAAAACTCTAGGTATGCCTGCTTCTGTTATACCTAAATCTAAACTAAATTTTTGGTAAGCTTTTTGAAAAGCTGGATTAAATGTTGAGCCTCTAAATTCAGGTTTCAACCTATATACATCTGTTTGAGAGGTTTTACCTGTACTTCTACCTCCTGGACTAGTAACAATTAAATTTTCTCTAAAACCTGGTTCACCTTTAACGTTTTTAAAAGGCTCGTAGAAATAATCTAAAAGTATTTGTGAAGCTCTAGGTGTTATTGCGGTGCCTTGAATATTAGCTGAAACTTCTAATTTTTTACCATCTACACTTACTTTTTTTGGTGCAACATTAAATTCAGGTAATATTTTTAAAAAACTTAATCTATTATTGTCTTTTATAAAAAATTGTTGAATATTAGTAGCAGATTCAACAGCGTCTAAATATTTACCTTTCATAATTTTACCTGCTAAATCAGCTCCCCATATTTGCTCAGCAACTTCGTTAGCATATTTAGAGCTAACTTTTTTCATGCTTAAATCTTCAGTTATTTCAGACTTAATAGATATATTTTTAGGAACACCTGTAAATTTAGTGGGATCAATCAAAGGCGCATCTTTTGGCTGTGATGAAAGTTCTTTAGGCTCGCCCATGCTTTCTGCAACTGCTAAATCTTTAGCTTGATCAGAGTCTAAGCTTGTTTCTTTTTTTATTTTTTCTGCCTCTATAGCTAAATCTTTTTTAGCTTCTAATTTAGCAAAATTAGCATTAGCAAAAATAAATTCACCAAAACCAGAAGGACCTACAGTAGTACCATCTTTTCTTTTAGCTTCAGGATTAAAATTAAAAACTCTAAAAGTAATTTCATCAAGAGCTAAATCACCTTGTTTTTGACTAGTTTGCTTACTTCTTATGTAATTATTTATAACACCATTTTCAGCTAAAGCATTGGCTATAGAAACTGCAGAACTTTCGTTTCTTATAAAAGAATTAAAATCTGCTTTTGTTTTTATATTATCTGGAATAAGTGATTTTATTTCCTCTAATGGTTCTTTTCTACTTTTTATTTTAGAAGATGCTTTAATTACGTCTATAACTTCTCCAGAATTAGCAAGATCTTTTAATTTTGTGCCATCTATAATTATCTCTTCGAAAGCTTTAAATTTGTTTTTAATAGCAGTGCTTGATCCGCCTTCTGCCACCTTATTTACACTATATAAAAATTCTAAAAGCTCTGCTCCAGTTCTAAAATTATTTTTATTAGTATAATCTAATCCTACTCTATTAGCTATATTTAAAGTAGATCTTTTTAAGTTGTTAATAAGACCTTTTTCTAGTAATAATTCTCTATATTTAGGTTGAGATAAAAACTCAACAACGTTCATAACGTATTCTTCAGGTGTTGTAGCAGGTTTTTCTTTATAAGCTTCTTTTATAGCTTGCTCAAAACTTAAACCTGTTTTATCACCTATATTAAAAGTCTGATCTTTTAAAGCATTATTAACATCTTCTTGTATTCTTTCTTTAAAAATACTAGCAGCTTTTGTGTTACTGTTAAAAGCAGCTTTCATAAATACATGACCAACCTCTTGTGCTAAAACACCAGGCTTATATTGATTTATATCTACTCTAATAGTTCTATTCACAGGGTCAAACTCAGCTTTATTACCTTCAGATAAACCACCTTGTTGTATGTTTAGCTTTAGGTTTTTCATAACCCCAGCTTGCATTAAATTATCAAAAGACTTGTTTATAGTTCTTTTTGCAGCAGCTACGTTAGCTTCGTATCTATTTATAAATCTTCCAGCTTGTTTTATATCGCCAGGTGTTGACTCTGGATTTTGTATTATTCTTCTAAAAGTATTAACTTGCTGTTGTTGCTCTCCAATATTTAAATCATTAAAAGGTCTATCGGCATAAGATAAATCTCTTTGTAAATCTTGTGCTAAAGCTATTTTTTTATCAAGCTCAGCACCTTTGTATTCCCCAGCTATAATATTAGACTCAATATTTTCAAGAAGCTGTCTTCTTCTTCTTATGCTATAAAAGTCTTTTGCCTTAGCTCTTTGAACTCCTAGCAAGCCAAAAACAACACCATCAACTAACATTTGTTCTGTAGCTTCATCCATGTCGCCATAGAGCTCCTGCATTGACTTCTTAAAGTCTTTACTACCGATTAAATCTTCAAATAAAGCTTCTGTTATTTTAGCAGTCTCAGCACCACCTACACCACCTATAGCACCACCAGCGTATTTTTCTACAACATTATTAACAACAGCAGCTTTACCTGTAAACTTAGGTATAAACTTACCAGCTAATTTACCACCTAAAAAAAATCCAGCACCACCTAAAGTTTTAGCTTCACCTGCCGTAACGGCTTCAAATTTAGCTTCTTCCAATAGAGCTCCAAAAACGTTAGCCATTATCTTGTCTCTTCTTGAAGCTACTCCAGCTTCCGCTGCACTTATAAGCTTTCCGCTTTTTATTGCCCCTGATCCAGATTTTGCTAATTGAGCTATGTACCTAGTAATTCCAGCAGCTCCAGCTACTTTATTAGCAATAGCAAACTTAGCAAGCTCAGGCACAAAATAACCTACACCTTCAGTAACTTTCATACCAAAACCTCTTTCAAAGTTTTCTTCTTGCTCTTTAGTAAGTTCTATATTAGCGTTGCTAAAAAGATTTTGTAATTGATCAAGTTCTTTACGCTTTGTTGTACCTATTTTAGATATTACATCTTCACCAAAAGTTGCTTCTAAGACAGTTTCTCCAAATCTTTCTATATAATCATCTGCTTTTATTTTTATTGAAGCAGGATCAACGTTAAGCATGTAAGAGCTTATTAAAGCTTCTTTTTCTAAACCTAATTGTAATCTTTCTTTTGCTATTGACTTTAATTCATCACCCAACACAGGCACAATACCGCCTTCTGGATTATATATAGAACTTTGTAATAACTCTTTTTGATCTTGATAGTTTAATAAATCTTGATATCTAACATCTTTAAATAAGCCGTCTTGCGCTTTATAACCCATTTGACCTAAAGCAATAGCAAAAGATCCATCAGTTGGTTTTAAATTTATAGTTTTTAATAAGTCTTCTTGAATATCTCTAGAATCTAAGTTATGTCTAAAAAACTCTCTTTCTAAAAGCTCTAAACCAAGTGAGTTGTATTCTTGTTCTAATCTTTCAACTTTTTGTCTCTGGTCGTTAACATCAGAAGACTCAACAGCCTCTGTTAAATCTAACTTAGCGCCTGTTGTCGGATCAAATAAATACGAGTATTGTTTTACATTTTTACCGTATTTATTTTGTTGCATTTTTTCAAAAGCATCATTTATTAAAGGTTTTAACCTTATTAAATTATTTTGAGCAGCTTTTGCGTCTCCGTATTTTAATTGTTTTTGGTATTTTCTAGCTTCTTGCACTAATAAAGCATATGTTTTTTGATCTTTATTTAAATCTTGCGCAAAGTCTTCAAAACCTTGATCTATTGTTGGTTGATATATGCCTTCTTTTCTAGCTGTATTTACTTGTTTATTTTTTTCTGTATTAAAAAAATCTCTTTCTTTTTTTATTACTTTACCAAGTTCTTTTTCTAGTATATTATCCATAGTAAAATCAAACGGCAAGTCTTGTAACGCATAAACGTCTTTGTAGTTTTCTTTTACTTTTTTTATAAGCTCATCTTCAACTCCATTATTAACAAGATCTTCAACAGTTCTTCCTTCAACACCTAATCTATATATGCCATCATTAGCCAAAACGCCTTTTACAGTTGATCTAAAATTTTGTATTAAAGGTTTTTGTTTATCAATTTGTTTTATTTTAATCTCAGGCTTTGGAGCTTCAGTTCTAGATTGTATACTTTTAAAATCAGCAATTTGTTGTTCAGAAACAGGCTTTGCTTTTATTTTTTCGTCTATATCATTTAATAGAGAATCCAAAGAAGTATCTGATTGTTTTTTTAGTGGTTTTAAATATTCAGGGCGGTTTGGTTCTCTTCCAAACAGTCTATCATAATAGTTTTTATCATAAAGTTTTGTAGTATAATCTGATGGAGTGTATCCTCCATCTTCTGCCCATGTACCACCTATATACCCGTCTACATTATGGTAGTTAGACTGATTACTAAATGTTGGATGATTTGGTTTTTTCCATTTATCACTTCCATGATTATCCTCATCCATTTTCATATGGTCACCAGACTTCCAAAAACCTTGAATATCATATGTTCCAAGATCCCACGTAATATCTCTACCTTGTCTTTTAGATTCAGAAGCTACCCAAGCATCATATTTAATTTTTTCTTCTTTAGTAAGTGGTGTATTATACTTTTCTTTAAATATCATTTCAGGATCACCACCACCCGTGTCAATTTGAACATCCGTGTCACTTTGAACATCTTGTAAATCCAAAGAAATATTTTCCGAACTTAAGTCCATACTCTCTGGTGCTGCTATTTCCGACGGCGCATCCGCACCCGCTACACCGTCTGTTGTCTTTACTGGTGGGTCAATATCATCTTCTTGTTCACCACTACTTACAAGAGTTATTTTTTTGTCTTTAAAATCGTTTAAAAAGTCAGCTTCGCGCTCTTCAGAAACATTGTAAAGTTGTCCTTCTATTTCGTATTGCTTAACAGCCATTTAATTTAATTTTTAGTTATAATCGTTATTTACTGAGTTTTCTTTTCTTTTTTTCATTTCAGCATCAAAAGCAGCTTTATATTTTGCAGGAATACTATCGTCCCACTGGCCGGTTTCTAAAGTTTTTCTTAATCTATCACTATATATTTTAAAAACTCTTTGAACGTCTGATCTAGTAGTTTGTATATCTGTATATGCTTTTGCTATTTCTTTTGATACTTCTGTTCCTGATCCAAATTTAGATCTAGCTATGTCTTCTAAAAACTCTCTTCTACTTCCAGCATCTGTAATATTAACTAATGACTTTTGAGGTATTTCGTCATCACCTGTTTGCGTAAACACTTGAAGCCTTAGGTCAGGTTCACCGTTAGGTTTTTCACCTACTTTAGTGTATTTCACGTCTGTTATTAACTTACCGTTATACTTTTTACCTCTTAATAATGTTAAAGTATTTTGAGCATCTTCACCTTCTAAAACACCATCTTCCGAGTCTTTTAAAGCGTTTGAAGCGCCAGAAGTAGCGGCGTTAAATCTACTAAATATATCTTCCATAAAGCTTGTTACAGAATCATCTCCTTCATCGTCAATGTCAATATCTTCTTCAACAGGAGCTTCAGAAACACTTCTTTTAGCATCTAATATTGCGGGAACATATTCTTTTTTTTCACTATCCCACTCATAACTACCAGTTCTTTTTAAATATTCGTTTTCTAAAGATTTTTCTATAACACTATTAACGTTGTCTTTTACGCTTTGTTTTGCTTCGTCTAAACTTAATCCGTTAGTTTCTGCATAATTTTTCATACCTTGCTCGGTCTGTAACGCCGTTAACATAGCTTTATAATTATCTTTTTGTTCTTTGCTAGAAAACATATCAGTTCTTTTCAATGCTCCATTTAAGAAAGAAGGCATTAACTCGTTAAAATCATCTTCACCCATTGATTTTAAAGCAAAAGCTCTAGCGTTATCTCTATTTAAGCCATCTGTTTTATCTGTTATTTTTTTACCAGTTACTGTAGTTTTTACACTTTTACCATTAATAACTTGAGTTCTAGTATAAGAAGAGGTATTATTTGGACCAATAGAACCGGTAGTAATTTGTTCTACAACAGGGTTTTCTTTAATGTGACTAGCTGTTTCTGTGCCATAATCAGCTTTTAAAGCTAATTTATTTTGTATTTGAGCTGTATTTAAATCAGATATATTAACCTCAAAACTACCGTATTTACTGTTTTTAACTGTTAAAAAAGTATCTATTGCGCCATATTCATCTTTTCTCTGTACATAGCTAAGGGCTCTTGGATTAGTGTTGTTTACATCGGCAAGTTGATTAAAAGTAAGAGGTTGTTCTTTACCTTCTTTATCGGTATAAGTGTTATTACCTATTCTATAATTACTTGCCTCCATGTCATACTGATCTGTTTTTTGAGACTCAGTTAAAAAAGTATTAAAATTACCTATACCCTCTGAAAGATTATTTAGCTGACCCAATATGTCATTCATAGACTGAGTGTCGTTATTTCTAGCGGCTTTTAAATAATCACCTCTTAACTCACCTTTAAGCAAGCTTAATGTTTGACCTCTAAGAGCAGCATTTTTCTTAAACTCAATAGGATCTGTATCAGAAGTTTCTATTAACTCATTTAATTTTAAAGCATCAAATTCTTTTGCTGCGGCATCAGTTCTAACATCTTGTTTTTTCTTTTCAATTAAACCAGGTGTAATACCTGCTGTAAAACCTCTTTGAAAAGCTCCATAGTCTTGTATACCTTCAACTGGTGCTTCATAGCTTCCAGGTGTGGTAACTGTTCTATTTCTATTTGTTCTTTGCGGTACTGATAAACCAGCTTCTGCAAATAATTCATCTAATGTTGCCATATTGTTTAATTAGTTGTTTCCACCTAGTATACTAGGAATTAAATTTTGATCTATAGATCCTTGAAAATTAAAAGAGCTTCCTATATTACCAGTACCTGGTAAAGTTCCCGTGAGACCAGGCGATGGAGCTGCGCCACCTAAGTTTAAATTATTAAAACCTCCAGTTAAAGCCATACCAGCCACGCCTCCAAGCGCTTGTCCAAACATCTGATTAGCAGCAGTTCCTGCCGCCGCGGCTTGTTGTGATGCAGCACCAGCCAACGAAGATAATCTATTTAATTTCTGCATCTCTCTACGTTCTGTAGCACCAAAAACAAATGTTTTACCTTTAACTTCAGCGTCTGCTAATTGTCTTTGTAAATTAGCTTCGCCTTGCGCTCTAAGCTGTTCGTTTTTAGCTTCTTGCTGAGCTATACTAGCAGATACACCTTGTTTGGAGCTTAAAGCTGCTTGAGCAAGAGCAGTAGCTCCACCAGCACCAGAACCTGTAGCTCTTAATGTATCTAGTGTGCTAGCTAATGAAAGATCTGTTTGCTGTGCCTGCATTTCAGCAGCCTGTGTAGCTACTGTTAAATTAGCAAAAGGATTACTAAGCATACCTTCAACACCGGCGTAAGGATTTATTATTTCTTGTCTATTAGCTTCTAGTTTTTCTATTTGTTTTTCTAAAGCTCTTTGTCTTCTTCTGGCTTTTCTAGCAGCTCTACCTGCTCCAATGCCGCCAATAAGACTGCTTCCTATACCTATTATTGCTCCTATTGCCATAATTTATTAATATAAAGATTGTTCGTAATTAAAACCTACTGAAAATAATTCAGCATGTTTAGTTTTGTCTGTTCTTCCGTCGTTTGTTACAGGTTCATGTTCTAAAGTTGTTTCTGCAAAAAACCCTTTAATACCAGTTGTAGTTAAACCTTGTATACCTGTTATAGTGCTTGTATCGTTTATTTTAATATGTGCAAAATATTTCTTTTCTAAAGGACAAAACCCAGCATATTTAACATAATTTGTTTCGTCAAAATATCTTCCAGTTATATTACCTGGTATTTGATACGCATTATAGTTTTCATTATCTTCTGCAGGTGAAAACATGTCTATAACTTTCCAGTTGTTTGTGCCCTCGTAGTTTATTGTTTTATAGTGTTTAACCAACGAAGGGTTTTGATTACTTACTAGTGTAATTGTACTTGGCTCAAACTCTTCATAAAAAGTATTTTTTAAAATATTTGAATGATGCTTGTATAAATTACCTTTATTAAATGTGTAAAAACCACCTTGAACACTGCCTCCAAAAGTAGGATTAAAAGTGTAAAAACTAGTCCAACCATTTACTTTGTCGTCAAAGCCTATGGTTACAAAGTTAGTTAGTCTTTCTATAGGTTGTAAACCAAAATCATTTACAGCAATAAAACTAAGTGATTCACCTTCAGAAATCCCAACGTTTTTGCTGACTGTTATTGTTTTGTTTTTAACAGAAACAACTCTTAAAGAGTTATTTTTAACTGCGTTACAATTTATATATTGTCCTTTTTGTATTTCTTGATTAAAAGCTTTTATTTTTATTTCTTTGCCTTTAGAGCTAGAACTAGCTACAGCTGTTGTAGATTTAATAAAAGTTTGTTTGTTTTGCTGTATAGGTTTGTCTAAATCTAAGCTTAACACGTAAGACTTTGAATGTATGTCAAACATGCCATAAGCTTTTGTTGTATTTTTTAAATTTTCTCTAAAAAACGTTCTCATACCATATGATGATATATCAGTAATACCGTCTCTAGAAAGTCTTAAAACACATCCTTGATCTTTGTCTACAAAGTATTTTCTAAAACCAAACACAGCAAAGCTTTCAGGGTTTGTTCCAATACCATATTCACCTACGTAAGGTGTTATTTGACCAATTACAACTTTAGCTGTAGTGCTAAGACCACTACCCTCTGCTGTAAATATAGCGTCTTTATCTATTAAAGCGCCGTTAACTTTATTTTCTTGAAATATAATTAAATTTGTATCTTCAGCATAAAGTTTTTGTATAGATCCATAGTTTCTATCTACAGCTTTTGTAATACTTTCTCCTATAGAAAACTGATTAGTATTATTTACTCTTGTTCTTGAGTTATATATACCAGAATATATCATAGCGTTTTCTCTATGATTTCTATTGTATTCTTTATCTACGGCATAGGCTTTAGCTCCAAAGTCTACTGTTTTACCATTAAACTCGCCTTTTATTCTAGACTCTTCTATATGCCACTCATTGTTAGCTAATTGAGTAGCGCCAGTGTCTGGGTAAGGTGAAGCTGATGAAAAAGTTAAAGTTGAACCTTTTTCTATTTTTTGAGCTTTACTTATAGTTACTGTAGTACCTGAAACGGCGGTAACAGTAACATCGTCAAGTATTCCAGGACCACTTACTTTTTGACCAAAAGATATATTAGGATTTGAATCTGTTAAATCTATTTGACTACTTTCACCTAAAACAGGTGGTGTGCCTGTAGACGAAACTGAGCTTGTTATGCTTGTAGTAACAAAAGGCTCTTCTCTTAATATAAAGGTGTTAAAGTATTTTATTTTTAAGCTTAAAGGCATTTATTTATATATTACTTGTTATTGTTGTTTTCTACACAAAAAGACTTTCTGCACAGATAAACGTGTTTCGTTGAAACCACTGCTATTACCTATATAATTACCGCCAGTAGTGTATGTATATAGTATTTTATATTCTACGGAGTTTATTACAACATTATCATTGCATTTACCTAAGAAACCTCCTGAGTGATAAAAAGGTGGAGCTGGTGAGCCTTGGTAATAATTCAATGAATCTTCGGGTTTAGATATTGTGTTTACAATTTCATTTTCGTTATTGTAATAAGGAAAAGATCCTTCATATTCATTACTGTTAGCTGAGCCGTATATAGGATGCGTGCCTGGCTCATTAAATCTCCAACCGCTGTCGTTTAAAAGCTCCATGTTTACGTGTTCATAAGTAGAGGTGTTTCCATATAATTGCGACACGTTTTCATGTTCAGGGTGAGCAGGACAACTTGGGTTTGGTGACAAAGTGCCGTCTATATCTCCAAAAGAACTAGTATACGGAAGGCTGCTGGAACCAGTGCCTTTAATTTGCACAGTACCTGCCGAACAACGTATATAACCCCAACCGTCATAAAGATGGTGATTAAACCATTGTCTAGTGACCATTCCGGTGTTGCCAATACCTACTTCTTTATAGTACACAACAACAACTGGGATGTTGTTTATAACTCTTAAGGCCCAAATTTTTGTTCCTAATGTATTATTTCCACCTGGAGCATATGTTCCTATACGACCTGTTTCACTACATAAAAATATTCCAATAGGCCCATAAGCTAAACCTGATCCTTCGGGCGCACTGTTTAGTATATTCTCATTGTTTATTAAGTTTGTCTGTTGCAGTCCATTTGGCGTGGTTGTCCAATAAGATCCGTATGAAACACCTCTGCTTTGATTGTCCGTTTCCATAGAATCAGAAGTAAGAATATCAGTTGCGCCTTCGTTTTGAAAAATATTTATTCCTCCTGGTAGATCTTCTGGCGCAGCTGAAGGGACTGAATGACTAGACGGAGCGGATAAAACAATAAGACCGTCACTAACTATTAAATCTATTTGGTGATCAACAAAAATACCACCGTGTTCGTCTATTCCACTTTGAAAATCTTCATCGCTTAAAAAATCTGAACCATCAGTAATTCTTATAGCAAAGCTTACGTTTAAACTTTCTTCATTAAAAGCATCTGTTAAAAATATTTCACCTGTAGAAGTATCTATTCTTAATTCTTCAATTAAATCGCCGTCTAAGTCAAATATAGCTTCAGAACCTTCTAAACCATTTGTAGTAGTAATAAATTGACTTTGTAAGTCTTTACATCTAAATCTAAGCCCTGAACTATTATTTTCTTGGTTTGCAGATCCATTAGTTGCTATAATTTGATGTATTGGAGTTCCTAATATATCATCATTATTTTGTTGAGCTTCTATATTGCCGGAGCTTAAAACTACAGGCGCTACGTTTTGTAAATTTATTTCAACATTGTCAATAATAAAAATTTCATCAGGCACGTTATTGCCGTCTCCATTAACTGTAATTCTTATTTTAAATATATACTTAGTAGGTTCTAAAGTAGGGCTATAAGCAAAATTACCTAAACCTGGTTTTGGCTTTAGTTTAAATGTAGATGTGTTTTCATCTTCAAATATAATAAATCTAAAATCAGAACTTGACGTTACTCCTATAGCCTGAGCAAAGTTTGATGATAAAGAGCTAGTTTCATTAGGTCCAACTGCGTCTTGTTGTATAATTTCTACACCTCCAGAATTTACTTGTCCAAGCTCACTCCCAAGAGTTAAGTTGTTTCCGTTTTCGTCTAATATATTAAGAGTTCCCGCAAATACATTTTGAAAGTTTCCAAATTCATCATAAAAAACAGTGTCTTCTGAAAAATCTTGTGTGTCTATAAAAGTAACGTCTTCTTCTGAAATGTCCGTTATTATTGTAACGGCTTCGTTTAACTCATGTATATAGCCAGCAGTTGAAGTTTCGTAGTATATATCTAAAGCAGACTCAAATGGTTTTGTTTCAAAAACAGATATTCTGTTTTGCAAACCGTATTTATTTTTGTATATTTTATTTCCAGTTGTACCTTCTGCGTCAAAGTATATATCACTTATTTCGCCATCACATGAAATTAAAGTTTGAGTGCCATCTCCACTAATAGATTCTATTTTAACTAAATTAGTGTTTTTACCAGACAAGTAATCACCAATAGTAACAACATTAGTACCTCCTGTAAAAACAGCAATATCTGTTCCTGGTAAATTTAATTTAGTATTTCCACTAAGACCTTCAGACGCGTTTTGTCCATCGCCAACGCCTGTAAAAGTATATTCAATACCTTCAAAGTCAGAAGTAATATCTTGACCTATATTTAAAGAGCTATTACCGTATGGTATTTGCGCAACTAAAGGGTTTTTATTTGTTTCATATATAAAGGCTAAAACATTATTTTCTTCATCTTTTAAATCTTGCTCTCTAGCTGTACCAATACTAATAACATCTATTAAATCTTTATCGCTTTGTATAGATCTTGATAAATTAGCTGTTAATCCAGCTATTGTAGTTGCAGATGTTAAAGGAAGTATTTTAGGATATATTTGAGCTTTACTTGTACTTAATCCAGTTTCTTGTATATTAGAAAACTCAATATCTCTTGTAATTTTATTTATATTATCAGCAACAATAGGAATATAACTTTTGTGACCTTCATCATCTTTGTCTATAGTTATAACACTAGGCACGTAAACGTTATGATATTCTTGCTCTACTTGTTTTACTACAACTCTATAAGAATACCATCCATGTGGTACTATTTTGTATTTATTAAAGTTATAATTATCTACGCCACTGTTTAAATACTCTAAACTTGGTTTGTCATCACAAAATATAATAAAAATTCCATTTTCAGTTGTTACTTCTAGTATCTTAACAAAATCTTTTGTTTGACCTTTTAAATAGTCACCCACGGAAAATAAGTCTGGTTGGGTAAAGTTTGTTATAGTTAACTTAAAAACTTCACCTAGCTGAGGGTGGTTAAAAATTGTTTGCTCAGGCGTAACAACTTGAACACCTGCAAGATAAAATTCTTCGCCTTGATTAGCAATTAAAATAGGTTGATTTATATGTACAACATTATCAATAAATAAAAAACTTTGAGAAACATATTCATGACTTAATATCTCTCCAGTTTCTGAATTTAAATTAAACTTATTAATAGCATAAGAATTAGTATATAAATCAGTAGCTCCAGTATTTAAGTATAAAGCGCTATATCCTGTAACTATAGAGCTTTCGCTTAGTGTAGAGCTAGTATAAAAATAATCACCAATAACACCTTGAGCTGATGAAAACTCATCATAAAAATACAAGTTGTTAATCATAACGCCACCAGTGTTTCCTGGACTACCATCAGTTAATAATACTTCAGTCCCAAAATTAGCCTTAAATAGCTGAAACTGATAAGTTGAAGTACCTGCTTGATTAATTGGTATTAAAGTTCTTTTAGAATATGGGTTTGGTATTTCGCTGTTAAAAGTTATAGTTAAAGCATCACCGCAATAATCTTTGTTACCTGGAGAAGCGTCGTGTATAAAGTTTTCAGTAGAAGACCAAGAGCTGCTATGAAAGCTAGCTGATTTAGCTCGCACTTCTACAGAACTAGAACTTGTGTTAGAAGTTAAAACAGGTGATTGTCTTCCAAACTTATCAGACAACACTACACCTACCTCATATGTTCTTCTTTGTTTTACAGAGTGAAATGGATATTCTTTATGTAAGTAGTAATTATTAAAATCCGCATTACCCACATCGTTTGTAATATCATATTTAGCGCTTAATCCAACGCTAAAATCTAAACCTGCAACTTTGTTTTTTTTGGCTGGCAAAGCCCTGTCTTGAATAAAATTACCATAAACTATCCTATTGCCAACAACTTCTTGAGCTAGTGCAGCTAATGGTACATTGTCATACACTCTTACTAGTTGACCCTTTGGAAGTGTTTTATAAGGTAGTGTTGATTTATATAAATATTGTAAAACACCGTCTGTAATACTAGAGTCTTCAATAATTATTTCTTCAACAGATCTAACTAAGCTGTTGTCAGATTCTTTATACAATATTTCAACTGTAGATATTTCAAAATCTTTATTAGGAGTATGTGAAGGAAGTATAATATTTAAATTAACACCAGTAACATTATTAACCATACCATCGCCATCTCCGTTATCATCTTGATAGTAAACAGCTCCTGTTTTAAATATTTTTTGAGTGTTTGTTACACTATAGCTGGTTGTTCTAGGTATAAAGCATATTTGAGTAAATGGCGCTATTGTAGAATATTCGCCATCATTATATTTAAATCTGTAAGAAAATCTAACAAACTTTTCTTTTAAATAATCTGTAGGAAAATTGTTTTGAGAAGAGTCTTGCATTGAAGAAGTTGGCTCTGTAGTAGTAGGCACGTTACTATTAAAAGTAGTTGTATTGTAGTCAAGAAGTAATGGCGGCATAAAAGGAGCAAACTTAGCCACACTTATTTTGTCTTCAGAATTGTAAAAATTAGAATCTTGAATAGCTTTTTCTATATTTATTTTTCTAGGTTGATTTAAATTATCTGTAAAAAACAATAAGTTGTCTAATAAATTAACACCCGTTATAATTTTATTTTTACTAAAATTTAAAAATAAACCATCTACTAGCTTTACAATAGAAGAGTTAGAAATACTAACTATGTCATGCATGTATATTGCGCAGTGTAAATTGCTTAATCCAGAGTCAATAGCCATAGTAGGACCATCGCTGTCGCCAACTAGTCCCTGTCTAAACGTATTTGGACACGTGTAGTTTGTAACAAAATAAAATATTCTGTTATTTTTTTCATCAAAAAAACATCCTATTGTTTCTAGACCATTAAAATAACTTAAATCATTGACAAAAAAATCATTTATAAAAGTAGAACTTTGATTCACAATTTTAGTATTGCCTTTTAAGTTTGTAATAGCTCCTACGTCTTTTTGATCTGAAGTTGTTACTTGTATGTTCTGCGCGCTGCGATACTCTCCGTTTGGTAAAAGCCTAGAGTCAATATCTTTGTTCATTTTACCCTGGAGAAAAGTTTTTTTATCTTCAGCCATGTACTAGTGTTTAATTTGTTTGGATTTATTTCTCATAACCTGTGTAAGCTCTGAGAGTTTTAGGTTAGATAACCTAATCTTAGCGTTTCTAAGCGCTGCTCTGCGTTCTTTTTTATATCTTTGTACTATATACTCAGATATGTTTCTTTTGACCGCTAAAACGTTGTATGCGATGTGTTTATATAAAGCTTCTTCAGCTAGCTTATTTACTTTCATTTCAGCATCAGTGCCTAAGCCGTCTGAAATATATTCAAGCACAATAACTTTACCCGCTAAGTCGCTACTAAAGCTAAAGCTACCTGTTCTTTCATTAATTGTAAAAAATCCATTTACTTGTGTAGTTTCTGGTGTGGCACCGTATCTTTGGCCATAATCACTTCTAAGGTAATCAGCTGTAGTTAAATACAAGCTGTCTTCAGAAGATAAATCACCTGATATATTTTTAGTGTCAAATGCTTTCCAGCGAGCTTCTGTAACAGAACTACCTTCAACAGCATTACCATCGGAGTCAAATACATAATTGTAATTATTATCTTGAAGCATTGGCTCTGTTGGGTTTGTAGTAAGTCTAGTAGGATATATAATTCTACGCACGCCTGAGTTGTCAATATAACACACTTTTACGTAGTTAACATAGTCTTGAGGCATTGGCATAGACAGCGATGGTCCTAGTTCTATTTCTTGCGACTTAACTGTTTTTAGCACGTCATAGCTAAATTCTTGTAAACCTCGTTTAGCGTGGAATACAACATCTGATTTAGCAACATGATCTATTAGCTTTCCGTCACCTACATATGCTATCATAAAATTATCAACAATGTCTTTAATAGAAGTATACTGATAATTACCAAAAGTAAAATCTAGCAATTGAACTTCTATAGTATCACCTATAGCTACATCCCCATATATTCTAATTATATTGCCACTAATAGCGAAGCCATTTACTTGAGGTAAAGCGCCGTCCCACGATATCTCTACATTGTTTTGAAAAACTCTAACTTGATTAGTAGCGGGCAAAGGATCAAACGTTAATGTAAAATCAGCATTACCAGCGTTTACGGCAGATACAGCCGTAGCAATAAAAGTTTGAGATCCATTGTAGTAGTTTTCTTCTGTAACTGTTCCTATTAAACTCATATTATTGTTCTTGTTGTGTTATTGATTGCTCTTCTTGTTGTGCAGCTTGTATTACAAGTGGATCTTTTATTGTAACGCCAAAGTATTTAAGTATTCCTAATATTAAATCAGATTCGTCTGAGGCGTGTAGCGTAAAATCAATGCTGTCTGAGCTACTATACGTGTATATAGGCGTACCAAAACTAGAAGTGTCTACCGAAGAGCTCCACGTTGGATCTAATGGCTTGCTGACATAATATAAATCAACACTAGTTATTGTACTAGGAAAAACATATATTAAATCTGCAGAGTAATAATAAACTGGAAAAATGTTTGATGGAGCCGTTAGTTTTGAAGAAAATAAAAACGGTAATTTAGATTTATCTATACGTTCTATGTCTACAAATTTTTCGCTTACTTTTAAGCTTAAAGTGGCATATAAATCATTGCCAGCGTATGTAGAGTTACTATCGAAACCTGGTGGCTCAAAAAAACCAGTTGCAGAGTTTAAAGTTATAACGCTACAAAACGGATCAAGCTTGTCCATTATTTTTCTAGGTATGTCACCATATCCTTGAGAGCCTCTACCTCTAGTTTGCTTTGTAACAGCTTGATTGTATTCGTAAAACGCTCTATCAAGTAACTCTAGTTGTACAACTTTAGCTATTTTATTAAAGTTGTCTGGCGTCATATAGCCGCTACCTTTTTTATTTAGTATAGATAATACTGTAGTATATACTTTATTTACGTCAATCGCCATATTTTTATTTTTATTATAGTAGTATAGCCACCGTTATAGATGGCTACACCACTTATAATAGTTACGCTATTTTAGCTTTTTTTCTATTGATTTAAAAACTTCTACGCCTTCGTCTGTTTTTAAGTATGCAGCAAAAGCAGAGTATGGGTTTTCATCAAAAGGCACAGTCATTAATTTTTTACCGTTTGAACCCCATGCAAAAGTTCTTTGGTCTTGTGATAGTTTAATAACACCCATTTCACTAGCTTTAATAGCTAAGTTTCTTAACTGAACGTTATCATCATTTACTAGTTCTAAAAACAACACTGGGTTTTCTCTAGCAAACATATATAAATCTCTTTTAAGCTCAGAAGAACTCATTTTATCTACAGATGATCCTAGTTCAACTCTAAGTATTGCTTCAGCTTGATTAACATCAATTGACATAGCCGTGTTTAAAGCTTCCATTTCAACTTCAATGCTTACTAAATCGTCTTTTGCTTCTGCAATTTCGTCTTTTTCTTCGTATACATAACCTTTTTTAGGGTGATATAAACTTAAAAGCTTTTGTAGAGGTTGATTAGCTTTTGAAACATATAGTATTCCATCTTCAAAAATAATATGAGATAAAATAGCATTTCCGTCTTGCTCATCTATAAAACAAGATCTTTGATTACTTGCGTATCTTATTTCTCTGTTGTAACCCTTTTCTTCGTCAAACCATAATAAAGGTTTTCTAGGTGAAGACTTAGAGGTTAAAACATAGCTTAAGGGGTTTTTGTTTCCTCTTAAATAATACTGCCTGTCTTTTATTTCCCAGCCTGGAATATTTTTTACTTCAACCTGTTTAGGTTGTTTTTTTGTTTTTGTTTCCATGATATAATATAATTAAATAGTTTGTAAAAATAAAAGCGTAGGGGCCGAAGCCCCTTTGCTTCTATTAATTAATTGACCTATGTGTCTTGAGTTATTGCAATTGCAGTAATTCCAGAAACTAAGTACTCACCAGTTACGTCATTAGCAACTTCTAAAAAATTAGCTTTACTAAAAGTATTGTTAGCAAAAGCAGCTATTTTATCGATAACTTGTTTTGTTACAGCTACTTCAGTATCAGCAGTAATAGTACAAGCAACAAGATCGTGCTCAGCACCAACTCCGCCTCCAACAGATGATTTAAATCTAAAATTTAAAACACCGTCAGCTACACAGTCAATAGCAAGTAAATTTTGAAGAGGATATGCAGACATATCATCTCCAGCACTTGTAAAAATTAAAAATTTGTCCATTTTTGTTTAGTTTTTAAAGGTTAATATTATGATTCTTTTAGCATCACGAAGTTATTAGCTCCTTGAACTACTAAACATCTTTCAGACAAATAGTGTACTTCCATAACGTCATCTCCAGTGTATGAAGCAGATCCTACAGAACCAGTAACCCAAGATTTCATTCTTCGGTCGTCAGTTTCTGAGCTTCTGTATCTTACATGTAGGAAAGGACGAGTCATGTTTTTACCTAATGACTGATCGTAAACAGTTGAAGTTCCAGCAGGAATTAAAATTCCAGATACATCTCCAAATCCACCACGTGCAGCAGCATCGTTTAAGTATTTCCAGTCTGACTTGTAGAAATCGTAAGATCCTCTACGGAAAGCAGAAAAACCTAAGTTTAATGCCATGTCAGCGTCGTTGTTAAATACTCCAAAAGAAGCACCACCTTGATAGTTAGCGTTTAATCCAGCTACCATATCATCAAGAGTAAGAGCTAATGAACGATTGATGTATAACATGTTTTCTTCAATAGCACCTTGCTTATCAAGATTTTTTAACAATAAGTCAAAATCTCCAAGCGAAGCTAAATCTTCAAATACATTACCACGACTTTCTACAGCTTCAAAAAGACCTTCTGTACCAAAATTCTCAGAAGCAATACCTAAATCAGTATCTACTCCAGAGCTTCCAGGTACACCTTTTTGAGCTTCTATCATTGTAGTTTCTAGATAATCTTCAAAACGCAAGCGAGTTTCGCCAGCTGATTTTAAATACCAAGAAAATCCAGTTTGTCCAGCTTCGTCAGTTGTTTCAACCCAGCCAATTTGAGCAGTATCAGAACCAGAAATCTTAAAGTGATCTTTAATAATAACAGGTCTGTTGTCAAATTTTGTAAAAGTTGGCTTAAGCTCTCCAACCATAGAAGCAGAACCTTTTGCAAATTCAGAACCTACAACAAATACATTAACGCCTAATCCATCACTTCCAAAGTCTCCAGACAATGTAGCAGTTTTGTAAGGTTTTACGCTAAAAGTTTGACCACTAGTAGCATATACTCTACAATAATTAGTTTTTAATCCTGTAGCAGAATCTGTAACAATTACAGTTGCGCCTATTCTTACGGAGTTTGTGTAATCAGATCCTAAAGTAATAAGACCAGAAGAAACAGTTGTAAGAACAGATGTTTCGTTTCCAGACTTATTTTTGTAAGCTAAGTGTAATCTGTTTTGCTCAGACCAAACTACTTGATCAGAACTCATAGGCATTTCAGCGCCTACCATTTGTAAAAATCCACCAATTGTACGATTTCCGTAGCGTTCTACTTCTTGTTCGTATAATTCAGGTAGATATTGTTGTGCCCAACCTTGATTAGCTGTGTTAGCTAAATCAAAATAAGTGTTGGCACTTACTACTTGAGTAGGTGAGCCAGTTAAACTGTAGCTTCCACCTAACCCTAAAGATGTGTTAAATCCCATTTTTTTTAGTTTTTAAGTTGTTTTTATTTTTTTCTAATTTTAAATTTCAACCTTGAACTATCTTCACCACCTAATACTCTAACTTTCATGCCGCCTGCATCTACAACTGGCTTAGCAGTTCTAGGACCCATGTCAATATTTTTTGACTTAATAGCGGTGTTTTTTATAGCATCAGCTCTACCTTGCTCATAGAAATGAGATACAATTTTATCTATATTTCTACCTGCATATAAAGCTTTGTGATAACCTGCAGCGTCTTTCATCATATCTTTTTCGTCGAGGAACTCCCTCACAAAGTTAGATATGTCGCTCTGGTAATCCTTAGTAGCAGCAGCATCTTTTACATTGTACCTATATTTCTTGTCACCAACTTTAAAATCAAAACCTTTGAAATTTTCATTGAAAACATTATTGGTACTTTGCTCAAATTGCTTGTACTGCTTCTGCTGGACTTCACTAGCGGCAGATTGTTTTTGGTTGTATTCGTTATAAAAGTTAATAGCATCTTGCTGATCTTTAGACAACTTAGAACCCAACTTGACTTCTTTGTAGTATTCGTCTTTCATTCCGTTAAGAAACTTTTTAGCTTTCGCAACTTCTTCTTTTAAAGCCAACTTCTTTTTTCTAATATCGCGCTGTTCATCTAAATCTTCGTCAAATGAAAAGTTGTCTTCAATTAAAAAATCAATTTCACCTGTATCTAGGTGAGACTTGGTTGACTTGTAATATTCTTTTAATAATGTATTATTATCTACATTAGAGTAATCAGCATTAAGCCTTACATACTCCTCAATAGTACCACCTGTTTCTTCCATAAACTTTACCAAACTTTCAATGTTTTCTGGTAACTTTACTTCTGGCTGTGGTGTAATTTTTTCTTCAGTAACCTCTTGCTTCTGCGCTACTTGAGCTACAGTTTGCTCTGGTTCATCTGTTACTTCTTGTAAGACTTCTTCGTTGACTTTTTCTTCGCTACTTTCTTCTTGCTTGTCTTCTTTGATACTTTCTTCTTTCCGTACATTTTCTTCTTTGTTTTGAGTTTGAAATTTTTTTAATTTTCCTAGGTCTAATTTAATAGTACCATCTTTTTTAACTTCTTTGTATGAAGCCTCTTCTTGAGGTGTTTCTTCTACAGTTTTAGTTTCTTGAACTGTTTCTTCTACGACCTCTTCTATTGGTTGTGTTTGTTCTGACATGATAAAATATTATATAATTGTTAATTTACTATCAACGCGGCTCAAACTGTTCAAGTCCAAACCCACCTAAATTATCTTGTCCTGAGGACTCAAAGCTTTTTGGTGGTGCATTGTTTTTTCTTTGATCTATAAGCTCACTTTGTTGTGATGCTTGTATTTTAGTTCTTTCGTCTTTACGATCTTCTTTGAACTTATCTTTTTCTTTTACAATAGAAAGTTGACCTTGTTGTAGTTGTTTGTTAATTTCAAACTCGTACTGCATTAGCTCTTTTTTAATCTGAGCTTCTCTTTCCATTTTAGCTATTTCAAGCTGCGACTTCATTTGCTCTAACTGAGCTTTTGACTCGGTAAGAGCTTGCTGTTTTTGCATGTCCGCTTGTGCAGCAGCTTGTGCAGCCTGCGCGTTTGCTTGACTTTGCGCTTGTATATTTTGCTGTTGTTGTTGTTGATCTAGCTCTTGTTTCTTTTTTCTACGTATCTTAAGAAGCTGATTAGCTAGCTTAATGTTACGTACTTCTCTAATATCAATAGCATCTTCAAGATATATCTGTCCAGATTGTAAAGCTACTTGAATATTGTTTTCTAGTTTAGCTTTTTCTTCTTCATCTGGCGCAAGCTCTAAAAATATACCAAAATCATGCAAGTGTAAGTTAGCCATTTCTTCTAGTGTAGAAACGTTAAACTTTCCTAGCGTTTTAACAAATGATTCTTTAGTCGGTGAATACTCTATAACATCAGACACTCGCATTGCAATACACTCTGCCATTGTTAGGGTTATATACAAGCTTGATTGCAATAAGTGTCTTGTTGCTGTATTAGAGTTTGCTGCAGCTAATTTTTGCAGTCCTACTAAAGCATTTTTATCTGGTACGCCTCCGTCTCTAGCCTCGTTTAAGCCAGTAACATCACGCATCATTTGTAAGTAATAATTATAAGTGCTTATGAGCGCACTGATCTTATTATTACCTCCGTTTGAATTAAGTTCCGTAATAGGTAAACGACCACGATTCATGTCACCATCTTGTGTCATAGATCTACCAATTACACTACCAGTTTGAAAGTACATATTAAGTGCTTCTTGTGGATTATAATTAGTACCGTTACCTAAATCTATTTCGGCTAAAGCATCTGCGTCTAAGTAAACACCATCAGGTACTACTCTAGACAACACTTGCTGTAGCTTTAAATGCGTAAGCTGAATCATATCAGCAAAGTTAGTCATACGACTTACTAGACTTTCAATACGACCTTCATACATACGCGGTGCACAGATAGCATAACTCATTTGAGCTTTTGTTGTATCTGCTTTTGGTCGTATCATATTCTTTTTAAGTTCCCACTTTAAAAGCTCTTTACTACCAATTACTTTAGCACCTTCATAAATAACCTCAATAGCTCTGTCTACTTTTTCAAAGTCATCTGATGCCGGAGGATTAAACGTATCGTTTTTCTCTATAGCTTTACTGCCGCCTGTAGAAGTCTTTTTAATTTTGTGAACTTGATTAGCATATGTTTTATACTCAAAGTATAATACTGTCGCTGTATTGTCTTCGTCAGCTTTAGAGTTATAAGCAGTATTACTATAAGAAGAGTTGTAGCCTTTATAAGACTCTAGCTGTTCGTCTGTAAGGTTTGGAAACTCTTTTTTAAGTTCGTTTAAATATATTTCTTTTACTTCACCTACATAATATATGTCATCAAAGTAAGGTGAGTCTGTGTTAGAATATACAAGATCAGCTGGATCTACATATTCCACTTTAATACCTTCTGCTTTATTAAAAGAACTTTTAGCGGCACCAATACCTATAACAGTTAAATCATTGTTTATACGCCTAGATACAAGTTCGTATTTGTTTTTATCAAAAATACTATTAATAGCTTCTTCTTCTGCTATTTCTACAGACTGCTTATAGTCTAACTGCATGTGTAGCTCTAATTCTTCTGTAGACTCAGGTAGTTTGCTTTGATCTGTTTGATATATATCTATACCTAATTGACCAGCCACTGCATCATTAAATGGCTTTGCTTGCATGTCTTCAGCTATCTTAGTAACATAGTCTGTACGCTCTTTTATTGATGCTGGATCTTGCGAATAAGCTTTTATGTTATACGATCTATCTGCCATACCGTTAACAACAATGTCAACAAACTTTGGTATAATAGGTACTGGTTTCCAGTCTAAGTTTAAATAAGATAAATCACCATTAATAGATAATTCATCTTTATATTTTCTAACAGACTGTTCTCCTCTAGCGTATAGTCTTAATGAGTGAAATGATTGTTTTGACGTTGAATATCTACCTGATCCATTTTTACCGTCGTAACCATCTTTAGTATTAAACCACTCATGCTCTATAGCTCTACCAACCTTAGCGCCGTACTCTGCACTCATCTTCTCTAAATCACTAACCGCTTGGCTGGGAAAAGAACTCTTTATAGCTTTATTAATCATTTATTTTAAATTATTTTAGATCTTGATCCTTTATTATCGTACCTTTTAATTCCAAGGTTTATACTTTTAACTTGTCTTTCTTGGATTGGGGTATAAAGGTTTTTGTTGCAAGCCATTACAGCAAGCCCTGAACTTATTGACGCATCAAACTTAGTTCGGTTGTTTATATCAAACCTTGCCCAGTCTTCTAATGTTCTATTAAAATACATATCACCACAGCCATTACTATTAAACCCTACGTGTTTTTCTATATAAGATTCTATAGCCGCAGCGTGTGACTGCTTCATGTCTTGTGAAGAGTTAGGTATACCACCTATTTCTTTTTCTGTTACAGATAACTTACTGTAAACTTTGTCGGGCCTGTTCATTGAAAAGCCTCTATAACCTCTTCTTTTAAAATGGTATAATAGTCTTGGTTTATTATTTTCTGCTAGTATTGGCATTCCGTAAAAAACACAAGCCATAAGTACATCTTCAAAAAATATTTCAGCGGTTTGTGGTCTAGCAACATATTCTAAAAAAAAGCTATTAGCAGGTGCTTCTTCCATTGAATATTTAGTAAGTCCGTGTAATGCTCCGTTAGATCCTATACCGTCAACTGTTCCTGATATATCGTAGCTGTCGCAACCAAATGCTCCAACGTGTTCATTACCAGGAAACTTAATACCATTTTTAAGTCTTATTCTGTTTTGCATTTCTAGCTTAGGTACCCAACTAACTTTAAACCTGCCGTTCTTGTTAGGCATAAACTCTACAGTAGTATCTTTAACGCCGTTTTTCCATTGAAACGAACCCAACGTAACAAGTGATGACCTAGTTATATCATCGTTGTAATCTATTTGTTCGTATATTTTAGTTAGATTAAAAAGCGATTGTTTTGCTTCGTCTCTAAATGCATGACTTTCTGTACGTGGAAACTGTCTGTAAAATTCGTTTAAACCATCTTGATCGTTTTTTAAACCTTCTACTTCGTTATCCCAGTACTCTATTACTCCTTGCTCGATCTCGTCGCCATATGCATTGAGTACCGGTTTGTTCGGAGTGTCGAAGACAGGTGCTCCATACATATCAATATATCCTTCGTAGTTCCATTCCATAGGTATGAACAAAGAATATAATCCTGAGCTAGTCTGTCCATTGCGGTTTCTTCGTGTAATATCTGAGTCATAATAAAGCTTTTTAAAATTGTCTCCACCTTTATCTAATGAGTTACTTGTTGAACCCATCATACACTTTCCAATAATCCTACTACCTAATCTTAGCGTGGTTTTCGTGACACGCCAGTTGTTGAGTATGTTCGTTGGCTTTTCCCATTTACCGCTTTCGTCGTGGACGAGTAGTTTGAGTTTCTCACCGTCATACGAGTTGTCGCCTGTATTCTTCCAGTCGATCGTGGTGTCGAGCCCATCGAGTTCTTTAAGAGTCTCATTGTTCTCGAGTTTTTTACGCGTGTATTTCGTCGCGGGTACTCTGTACGCAAGCTCGGTCTTAGGCCTGTCCATACCGTCCTGTATTGGCTTAAAAAAGAAGGGGTAATTAACTGATATCGGTACCACCTTATCTGTGAACATCTTTTTCGCATCAGGTCCACTCTTTGATAAAATGCCATATCGGGAATCGCTAGATATGGTTGCCAAGTTAACCACCTCGCCTGATGCCATAAAGGAAAAGCCAGATCGTCTATTCTTAAGGTAGCACAATCCATAGGATCGTACATCGGCCTTACATGCCTCCCAAAAGATGTAGAATAATCTGTTTGACTCGCGAAAGTCTGGTTGACCGACATCAATTTTACTCCACTGCAAGTACATGTAGTGAGTACCAGTAAGGTAAGTAGCAACATTTTTATTGTAAAACCAAAAACCTTTTTCTCTGTAAGTAAATTCATTATCGATGTAATCATACCATTGTTCTTTAAATTCTTCAGGATATTCTTCCCAATCAAATACAGATTTTATTCTTTGAAGATCTTTAGGATATTCGGTATGCTGCCAAGCGTTAGATTTAAATTTTTTTATATCTACGGGTTTTGGTAAAGCTATTTTAAGGTTTTGTATTTCATATACCTCACCTATCTCACCTGTTTTAGATATAACAACCATATCGTATTCTTTGTTATATCCGTAATCCCACTTTTTGTATTTATTTTTATTTTTTAATACCTTGGCTTTTACGTGGTCTTTTAGTATTTTTACTAGAGTTTGTTTGTAACTCATGTTGACCTACCTTCAGCAAAGCCCTTAAAAGTTTTTTCTTTAGTTTCTTTTTTAGGCTTTTCGTTTAACATTTCTTCTTCAAGCTGTATTCTAGTTAGTATTTCAAACGCATCGAATATAGCTAGCTTTTTAGTAGCCGCAGCGTTTTTAAGTCTATCAGCTGTTATGTCATCTCCTGAGTCTACAATAGGTTCCTTAGCTACCTTAATAAGTTCGTCCACAGCCTTTTGCCCAGCTTGGATTATATTCAACTTCGTCTCCTTTGTGTTCATATTTAATTGTAATATCATTAGTGCGCATGCGGTATAATCTGTTTTCGTCTATGATAAACTCATACTCGCTGCTAGGGCTAAATCCAACTAGATCCCCCTCGTGTATTTTAAACGCTTCTAACGAGCTATTACCGTATTTTAGTATACCAATACGTTTTTGCTCTTTTTCGTCGCTTATAATTTGTTTTTCTTTTTTAAGTATAGGTTTAACAAAACAAAAATTACCAGGTGCTTTCCACTGATTATTATGTTTGTAAAGAAATATTTGATCGTAATAACAAAAATACATATCTTCTTTAAAATACGATCCACTGTTTTTTTCAACACCTCTTACGTCATAAAACCTCCTAAACACATTGTGATGAACTATAACCTCGTCGCCAACACTAAGATCTGTATCACCTATTAAAGGCAATGACATTACAACGCCAACTCGATTAACAAACTTGTGATCGTCCATTGTTGTGTTTACAATTAGTTTTTTATCACCAACTTCTACTTCATTTGTATATCTACCGTTTTTTGGTTGTATAATGAAGCTATATAAACTTTGCATTAGTACTCTAAATTATATTCAATTGATATAGCCATATTAGAATTAAACTTTTTCCATGGTATAACTTCATTGTTTTTTTCTATATATATATTATATGATCCATCTTTTTGATCGTGCAATATATCAGAAATGCAATGACCTCCGTAAACCTGTTGACCTACGGAGTAATGCATTGCTTCATTTTTGTAATCTGCGCCTATACTTATTTTTCTAATTAGCTTGGCCATCTTCTTCAACTTCTTCTTCTACGATTTCTTCGTAAGATCCGTCTTCAAGGTTTACTTTGATTTTACCGTACTTTTCTTCTAGAGTTTCATTTAACTCTCTAGATTTACCTACAACTTCCGCGAACGCGTGAAGCAGCTCGTGTTTTTGTGCTTCAATAGCACCAATATCTGACAGCAGTCTAACTTTAGTTGTTTGCTGTGCTGTTAATTGTTCTAATTCTTTTTTTTCTATTTTTTCACTCATGTTAATTTGATTTAATTATTATTTAATTTACTATATACTAATCACTTATATTAGTGTTTATTTACTTATTGATTTAAACTTCTCAGCGCCTCTAGATCCAAAGTACGCCACGTACACTGTTATAAGTAAAGACTTCAAAAGATCAACCCAACCTGAGTCAACATCAAAGCTTTCACCTATACTATCTGAAAATATTAATAGCACCATAGATACTGTTAAAAATATTAAAGTAAGTGGGCGTGTGTTTTTACTAAGCCATGAATCACTTTTCATGTCACTATCCCAGCGCTTTGATATCTCTTGCATTTCCACCATATCTTGCTCTAACAACTTTAAAGCTTTTTCTTTGTCTTCTGGTGGTAATACGGCTGGATCTTCTTTTTCAATAAGACCCTTAACCATACCTAATACGCCAGCGTCAGGCAATAAATCACCCGCTACACCTAATATACTTGGCACTTTGTCTATTAAAAACTTACCAACTTTTGTTTCTTTAAATTTCTTTTTTGGTTTACTCATTACCACTTAACTTTATTAGCCCAGTAAGCTGCACTTAGTTTACCTTTTGCTATGTTTTTTCTATGTCTAGCTTTAAAGCTTTTACGCCTTGCTTTTTGTTTAGCTGATTCACCTTTTTTAGGTTTACCAGCTGTTGTAACACCTTGTTGACCAAACCTTATAATTTTCTCTGTTCCACCAGAACAAGCTTTCACTACGTGAGATTTAGTTCGGTGCTTAGGAGTTCGTCTAGGCTTATTACAAGCCATAGATTTTTTATTTAATTTAGCCATTTTATGTTACAAATTTAAAGCAGCAATACGACTTGCTTGAGACGTAGATAAAGTAGATACAAATAAATCTTTAGCCATTTTTAATCTTAAATGCCCTTCACTTCTAAATAAATCATCAACTTGATCTTCAGTTCTGTCGTTTTCAGCAATAGCTTGAATAGTTTCGCAGATTACAATATTATCTACTGATGCTGCTACATCAATTGTTGCTTGGTCTTGTGTGTATTCCATTTTGTTTTTTTTAAAAAAAAATTATTAATTATTGTTTACTTTCTAGTTCTTTTACTTTAGCAGAAAGATCTTGAACTGCTTTTACTAATATTGGCACTAAGTTACCATATTTTGCTTCTATACGATTTTCATTAATATCATATACTAAATCTAATATTTCATTTTCACCGTTAGGCATAGCTGCTTGTAATTCTTGAGCTATAAAACCTACACGTTTTTTACCTTGCTTTGCATCTGCTGCGTTCTCAGGTCTAAAATCCCAAGTAAACTCTACTGGTCTTATTGAATCAATAAATTCTAAACCAAACTCACTGTCTTTAACGTTTGATTTATCTCTACCATCAGATAAACTAGCAATACTTGTGTCAGCACATCTTAACGCTGTAATGTTTGCATCACCTAGTGTAAATTCATTATCTGCATCTACAGCTGAAGACTCAGCGTTAAAACCTAAAGTTGTACAGTTACTACCAGTTGTTTGTGCATTACCTGCTTGATGACCAATAATAGTGTTTTTAACACCAGTTGTAAGATTATAACCAACTTGATGACCTACACCTGTATTAAACATAGTAGTTGCACTGGACGCTGTTAAGTTGTTAAAAACATCACTACCTATAGCAACACATTGATGAACTTCCGAAGAATTATTACCTCTCAACGCGTTGCTACCTATAGCTATATTATCTTGACCTACAGTGTTGTTAAAACCTAAAGCATCAGGACCAATAGCAATATTTCTATACCCTGTTGTAATAGCTTGACCAGCTCTTCTACCAATAAAAACACCAGTACCTGAAGTCACTGATAAACCAGCTTGAGATCCAACAAAAACACTTTCAGTAGCAGTAGTAACCGCTTTACCAGCTCTATAACCTATTGCAACGTTTTCTCCATCTGTTCCAGCGTTTTGCGTTGTTAAAGCTTCATAACCAACCGCAACATTTTTTCCATGTGCGTCTTCAGTTTTTAAAGCGAAGTGACCTAATGCTACACTGTCTGAACCTGTTGTGATAGATTGACCAGCACCTCTACCTATAAAAACATTTTCATGCCCTGTAGTAGCAGAAAGACCAGCGCCCCAACCAATAGCTATATTATACGCGTCTCCAGTATTTAAATTATATAAAGCATTATAACCCATAGCTATATTAGTGCTACCACCATCTTCAGAGCTTAAAGCATATGCTCCTATAGCTATATTAGTGGAGCCACTAGTTAAAGCATCACCAGTGCCTTCACCGATACACACGTTAAAGTTTCCACCTGTTATACTTTTACCAGCATCATGTCCTATTAAAACATTTTTTACACCTGTTGTCATAGCTACACCAGATTGATATCCAATACAAGTGTTGTAAGCATCGCTTCCAGCATTTAACACTTTTAAAGCTTGATAGCCTACTGCTACATTACCGCCGCGTGCATCTTCTGTTGATAAAGCCTCGTGTCCTATTGCTACGTTTTCAGCACCTGTAGTAAGAGAGTCACCAGCGTTATTACCTATTAAAACATTTTTTTGCCCTGTAGTTAAAACTCTTGCTGCCCAATAACCTATTGCAATATTGTTATTTTGAGCATCATTATTTTGAAGAAGTAAAGCATCATTACCTACGGCTATACTTCTAGATCCAGTATCTTCATTGCTTAAAGCTTGATGGCCAATAGCCACATTATCTCCACCAACAGTAATTGCATCACCTGCAAGATGGCCAACAACAGTGTTTTTCACTCCTTCTGTTAACGCCGTGAGCGCTGAACCACCAATAGCTGTATTACTTGTTCCACTAGTTATAGAGTCCATAGCTGCTAAACCTAAAGCTGTGTTATTTGAAGCACTGCTTAAACTACCTGTTGTGCTGTGACCTACTATAATAGAACCAGTAAAATTAGTTCCTTCTACTTTACCAGCAACACCACCACCACCGGCAGCAGCTAAAACAATACCACCGTCACTTGAACTATATGTTAGAACATGACCATCAGTACTGCCTAGGCCTGGTATTCTAAGTAAATCAACATTTGTGTCACCTAAAGTTATTTCGTTATTAACAGTAGCAGAAGACGGCGCAGCGTTATGACCTATAATAATATTGTTATCACCTGTTGTAATACCACCACCGCTATAACCAGTTCCTAGTAAAGTATTGCTGTGACCTTCTGTTATAGTTCTACCAGCATAACCTCCAATTAAAGTATTTTGATAACCTGTTGTAACTGCAACTCCTGCGTTGTGACCAAAAGCAGCGTTAACCGCATTGTTACCAGTGTTTTGAACTTTTAAAGCTTCACAACCTACAGCTGTGTTAAAGCTATGACCATCTTCTGTCATTAAAGCTTGATAGCCTATAGCTGTGTTACTAGCACCTGTTGTAAGTGCACCACCTGCTTTACCACCAACTATAGTGTTATTTGCACCTGTTGTAATAGAATCACCAGCTCTGTAGCCAACACCCACGTTAAAGACGTCTGCTCCTGCGTTTTGTTGTTGTA